>MDTE01138214.1_pt1 | contig 25394 bp, 25 predicted proteins | sample 811231 | NCBI WGS metagenome assembly MDTE01 (sample SAMN05326651, study PRJNA326480) | marine metagenome | isolation source: seawater | place: Indian Ocean: Red Sea | collected 2010
ACTGATGGTGAACCCGGTCGCGATACCGCCGAAACCATGGAAACGCCCGAACCGGCACCGCCGGCTGCCACCGATGGTGAACCCGGTCGCGATACCACCGAAACCATGGAAACGCCCGAACCGGCACCGCCGGCTGAAACGGCCGCACCTGCCGTGAAGCCGTCGCCCGCGCCGGAAACCACTGTTGCCACAGCGCCGCCGCCGCCGCCGGTGCCCGAAGCGCTCCAGACGGGCCGAAGCCTCGTGCCGGCGCCCGATCCCGCATTGGTCGAGAGGTCCTCGTTCGGGGCCTTGCCGCGCATCGGCCCGAACGGCCGCGAACCCTGGCAGGTCTATGCGCGCCCCGAGAAGACACCGGAAGATCGGCCGCGCGTTGCGGTGATCGTGAGCGGGCTTGGTTTGTCCAGTGCCGCAACGGAAGCGGCCATCCAGGAATTGCCCGGAGAGGTCACGCTGGCCTTCCAGCCCTTTGCCGACAATATCCAGCAGTGGATACGGCTCGCCCGTGCCGCGGGACATGAGGTGTTGCTGAACGTTCCCATGGAGCCGATCGACTTCCCCGAGAGCGATCCCGGTCCCCGGGCGCTGTTCGTCACACTCTCACCGGATGAAAACGAAGAACGCCTGCGCTGGGCACTGTCGCGGGTCGCCGGCTATGTGGGTGTGCTCAATCACATGGGCTCCCGGTTCACGACGTCGCGGGAATCCATGCAACCGGTCCTAGCGGAGTTGAAGGCACGCGGGCTCCTCTATGTGGATGCCAGGGCGTCGGCCCGCAGTGTTGCGACCGTCATGGCGTCCGAGATGGGCGTGCCGCGCGCCATCAACGACCGGTTTCTGGATGCGCGTGAAGTCTCACGCGTGACCATCGATGCGCGCCTCAGCGAGCTCGAGCGAATTGCCCAGGAGGCGGGTGTCTCCATTGCGATCGGCCAGGCCTTCCCCGTGACGATTGAACGGATCCGGGAATGGTCGAAGACCCTCAAGAGCCGCGGGCTGTCGCTGGTGCCGGTCTCGGCGGTGGTGGACCGGCAGGCCGACCGTTGAGCTTACGGATCGCCCGCGCCGAAGACGCGCAGGACTACCGGCCATGTGCAGGTGTCGTGCTGGTGAACGATGCAGACCAGGTCTGGGTCGGTGAGCGCAATGACTATCCCGGTGCATGGCAGATGCCCCAGGGGGGTATCGATGCGGGCGAGGACCCACGCAAGGCCGCCCTTCGTGAGCTGCATGAGGAGACCGGCGTATCGAACGTCTCGTTCCTCGCGGAATCTCAGGATTGGTTGAAGTACGAACTGCCGGACGATCTGCGCAGCCGTGCCTGGAAGGGCCGGTGGCGCGGGCAGGTCCAGAAATGGTTCATGTTTCGCCATCTGGGCCCGGACGACGAGATCGACATTCTCGGCGTCGAGGAGCCGGAGTTCGACCGCTGGCAATGGGTTGAATTCGCGGAAGTCACCGAGCTTATCGTCGATTTCAAGCGACCCGTCTACGAATTGCTCGTAGAGACGTTCCGGCCTGTTCTGGAAGAGGCTGCGCGCCGGTCGTCATGACGGATGTCAGGCGGGTGCGTGTTCGTCGGGGCCTGAGCGGAAATTCAGGAACCAGCAGGCCATCCGCGCGATCATGTTTGCCAGGCGCCCATGGGGTGAGAAGCCGATGGCCTTGAAGATCAAGGTGACGGCGCGTTCCACATGGTGTGTCTGGTAGAACCCGTAGGCGCACGACATGTAGGCGCGGATGCAGCGTTTGCGGTCGTAGGGTTCGCCGTTGTTGTTCGCCGCGTAATAGGCATAGGCCAGTTCGTCGTCTTCGCTTTCGCCGATACGGCCGACCCCGACCATCAGGCGTTTGATCTTCCCGAGCTGCTCGATATGCCGGTAGCGTTCCATGTGGGTGTAGAACAGCTTGTAGTGACGAATTTCGTCCTGGGCGATCTTCTCGCAGATGGCCCCCAACACCGGCTCATCCGTCGCCTCGCGAAGGGCGGTGTAGTAGGACGAGGTACCGACCTCGACCATGCATCGCGCGACGAGCTCGCCGCATCGCGTGCCGCGAACCGATTCCTCGGCAGCTACGGGCAGCTGGATCTTTTCCGAGAAATCCGCGAAGCGCGCATCGAAATCGAATTCCGGATCAGCTATCTGGGCCCAACGTGCGAGCGCCTTGCCATGCTGGACTTCTTCCAGTGCCCAGCGGCGCGCGGCGTCCTGGAACGCCGGGTCGTCGTTGAAAACGCTGCAGAGATACTCGGCATAGGTGTAGCCGTTGAACTCCACCATGGCCGCGGCCTTGACGATCCGCATCATCTCGGGGTCGACCTTGGAGGGGTCGAACTGATCCCAAGGAATGTCGTCCAGAGTCCAGTACCTGTTCTGCTGTTCGCTCATGCCGTCACTATCAACGCGTCGCGGGCGAATCCGCGCACCCCGACGATCATTATATATCGTCGGGAGCAGGAGATAGTCAAAACCCTGTGCACAAGCGCGAAATTCAGGGCAAATGATTGATTTTATTGATAAACGAGGTTGTCCAGCGAATCGAGCTTGGCACGTGCGGTCAGCACACGCTGTTCGGCCAGGGCCTTCTCGGAGGCGTTGTCACCGGCATCCTGGACGTCTTCGGTGGCGTCCTGAAGGTCCTTCTCCACCGCCGCCCGATCGATCTCGTCGAGCGCGACGGCCTCCTCGGCCAGGACCGTGCAACGTTCCGCCGTTACTTCGGCAAAGCCGCCGGCCACGAAGATACGGGTTTTGACCGAACCACCCTCGAAGACATGGATCACGCCCGGGCGGACATTCGAAATGACCGGCGTGTGGCCGGGCAGTACGCCGAAGTCACCGTCGACGCCGGGGACCACCACCATCTCGACATCTTCCGACAGCAACAGCCGCTCGGGCGAGACAAGCTCGAACTGAACCGCGTTATCCGCCACGCGACGTCTCCCGCTAGGCCGCTTCCGCGGCCATGGTCTGGGCCTTCTCGACGGCCTCGTCGATGGTACCAACCATATAGAACGCCGCTTCCGGCAGGTCGTCGTGCTCGCCGGCAACGATCTGCTGGAAACCCTTGATCGTATCTTCCAGGTTCACGAACTTGCCCGGCGAACCGGTGAACACTTCCGCGACATGGAACGGTTGCGACAGGAAGCGCTGGATCTTGCGCGCGCGCGACCGTCAGCTTGTCCTCTTCGGACAGTTCGTCCATGCCCAGGATGGCGATGATTTCCTGCAGGCCCTTGTAGCTCTGCAGTGTTTCCTGGACGGAACGGGCGACGTCGTAATGTTCCTCGCCGATGACCCGGGCGTCGAGAATTCGGCTCGTAGAGTCAAGCGGATCCACGGCCGGGTAGATGCCCAGCTCGGCAATCTGACGCGACAGGGTTGTCGTCGCATCGAGATGCGAGAAGGTCGTGGCCGGGGCCGGGTCGGTGAGATCGTCCGCGGGCACGTAAATCGCCTGGACCGACGTGATCGACCCCTTATTGGTCGAGGTAATACGCTCCTGCAGGTTGCCGAGCTCGGTGCCCAGGGTCGGCTGATAGCCCACCGCCGAGGGGATACGTCCGAGCAGGGCCGACACTTCGGAACCGGCCTGGGTGAAGCGGAAGATGTTGTCGACGAAGAACAGCACGTCCTGGCCTTCCTCGTCGCGGAAATACTCGGCCTGGGTCAGACCGGTCAGCGCGACGCGGGCACGGGCCCCCGGCGGCTCGTTCATCTGGCCATACACGAGTGCGGCCTTGGATTCCCCGTCGGGCACGATCACGCCGGATTCCATCATCTCGTGATAGAGGTCGTTGCCCTCGCGCGTGCGCTCGCCAACGCCGGCAAACACCGAATAGCCGCCATGGCCCTTCGCGATGTTGTTGATCAGCTCCATGATCAGCACGGTCTTCCCGACACCGGCACCGCCGAACAGGCCGATCTTGCCGCCCTTCGCATACGGGGTCAAAAGATCGACGACCTTGATGCCCGTGACCAGCTGTTCGGTCTCCGTCGACTGGTCGACAAAATCCGGAGAGCTGCGATGGATCGGGAACTCCTGGCTGGTGCCCAGCGGACCCCGCTCATCGATTGGCTCGCCGATGACGTTCATGATGCGGCCGAGTGTCTCGGGGCCCACCGGAACACTAATCGGGGAGCCGGTATCGACCGCTTCCTGACCACGCACCAGACCCTCGGTGGTGTCCATCGCGATCGTGCGGACCGTGTTCTCGCCAAGATGCTGCGCGACCTCGAGGACCAGGCGGTTGCCATGGTTATCCGTCTCGAGAGCATTCAGGATCGGAGGCAGTTCCTCGTCGAACTGAACGTCAACGACGGCGCCCAGTACCTGTGTGATCTTGCCGACAATATTCTTAGACATGATGTTCTCCTCGCCCGTTCGGAGCCGAGTGGTCTAAAGCGCTTCCGCGCCAGAGATAATTTCGATGAGTTCAGTGGTGATCGCCGCCTGACGTGTGCGGTTGTATTCGATGGTCAGCCGGTCGATCATTTCGCCGGCGTTGCGTGTCGCACTGTCCATCGCCGTCATCCGTGCACCCTGTTCGGATGCGAAGGATTCGAGCATGGCCCGGAAGACCTGGACGGAAAGATTTCGCGGCAGCAGATCCGTCAGGATCTCCTTCTCGTCCGGCTCGTATTCGTAGAACGCGCTGGTGTCCGTGGCATCACCGTCTTCGGCTTCCCCGGACTCCGTCTCGGGAAGGGCGAAGGGGATGAGCTGCTGCGGGGTCACTTCCTGGGTCAGCGCGGAAATGAACTTGTTGTAGATGATTGTGCAGACATGGGCCTCGCCCGCCTCGAACATGTCTCGGACGCGCTGGGCGATCTGGGCGGCGGTCTCGAACTGGGGCGCCGGGTTCGCCGTATCCTCGAGCGTGTCGATGATCAGGCTGCCGAACTCTCCACGAAGGATGCCGCGACCCTTGCGACCGATGATGAGCAGCTTGACCTCTTTGCCGTCGGCCTGCAGCGCCAGAATACGCTGGCGTACCACACGACTGATGCTGCCATTGAAGCCACCGCACAGGCCACGATCCGATGTCATCACCACCAACAGTTGAATATCGTCCTTGCCGCTGCCCGACAGGAGCGGGGGTGCATTGCCGGCCTTGACAGCAGCTTCGGCGAGGGAGCCGAGCATGCGCTCCATCCGTTCGGAGTAGGGACGTGCGGCGATCGCCTCTTCCTGGGCGCGGCGCAGCTTTGCGGCGGCGACCATCTTCATCGCCGACGTAATCCGCTGCGTCGATTTCACCGACGTGATCCGGACCCGGAAATCCTTGAGGCTCGCCATCGTGCCGTCGCTATCCTGCTAAGTTCCGGTCCGCGCTACGCGAAGGTCTTCACGAAGGCCGAAGCTGCGTCTTCGAGCTTCTTCTCGGTCTCTTCGCTCAGTGCGCCGCTCTCGCGGATATCGGTGAGGATATCCGCGTGATTGTCCCGCACATGATCGAGGAACTGGGCCTCGAAGCGGTTCACATCGTTGACCGCGATACCGTCAAGATGCCCACGCACGCCGGCGAAGATGGCGGCAACCTGATCTTCCACCGCGAGCGGCGCATACTGGGGCTGCTTTAGCAACTCGGTCAGGCGCGCACCACGGGCCAGCAGCCGCTGGGTCACCCGGTCGAGATCCGACGCGAACTGTGAGAACGCCTCCATCTCGCGGTACTGGGCGAGCTCGAGCTTGATCGTGCCGGCGACGGACTTCATGGCCTTGGTCTGCGCCGCAGAACCCACGCGGCTCACCGACAGGCCGACGTTAATCGCAGGGCGGACGCCCTTATAGAACAGGTCGGTTTCCAGGAAGATCTGGCCGTCCGTGATCGAAATCACGTTGGTCGGGATATAGGCCGAGACGTCGTTGGCCTGTGTTTCGATCACCGGCAGGGCCGTCAGTGAACCAGAGCCGCTGTCCGGGCCCATCTTCGCGGCGCGCTCGAGCAACCGAGAATGGAGATAGAACACGTCACCGGGGAACGCTTCGCGTCCCGGTGGGCGACGCAGCAGCAGCGACATCTGGCGGTAGGCCGTCGCCTGCTTCGACAGATCGTCATAGAAGATGACCGCGTGCATGCCGTTGTCGCGGAAATACTCTCCCATCGCACAGCCGGCATAAGGCGCCAGGAACTGTAGCGGGGCGGGTTCCGAAGCGGTCGCGGCCACGACGATGGTGTAGTCCATCGCCCCATATTCCTGGAGGGTCTTTACAACCTGCGCCACCGTCGAACGTTTCTGGCCGACCGCGACGTAGATGCAATACAGCTTCTTCGACTCGTCGCCGATTTCGTTGATTTTCTTCTGATTCAGGATCGTATCGAGGATCACGGCCGTCTTGCCGGTCTGGCGGTCACCGATGATCAGTTCGCGCTGTCCGCGTCCAACCGGGACCAGTGCATCGAGCGCCTTCAGGCCGGTCTGTACCGGTTCGCTGACCGATTCACGCGGGATGATGCCCGGGGCCTTGACGTCCACCAGGCGGCGTTCGCTGTTGTCCAGGTCGCCGGCACCGTCGATCGGGTTGCCCAGCGCGTCCACGACGCGGCCCATCAGGCCCTTGCCGACCGGAACGTCGACAATGTCGCCGGTCCGCTTGACCGTGTCGCCTTCCTTGATGTCGCGGTCATCGCCGAAGATGACGACACCGACATTGTCGGTCTCGAGGTTCAGCGCCATTCCCACGATTCCACCCGGGAACTCGACCATTTCACCGGCCTGGACATTGTCGAGCCCGTAAACGCGCGCGACACCGTCACCGACCGAAAGGACCTGGCCCACTTCAGAGACGTCGGCCTCGGCATCGAAATTGGCAATCTGATCTTTCAGGATCGCCGAAATTTCCGCGGCACGAATTTCCATCCTCTACGCTCCCTTCATGGCGTATTGCAGGCGCTGAAGTTTTGTCTTCAGCGATGCATCGATCATCCGCGAACCGACCCGGACCACCAGCCCGCCAATGAGCGAGGGGTCGACATTCGGTTCGACGGCTATTTTTCCACCTAGTTTTGCATGCAGGCTCTCGGTGAGCTGCTGCAGTTGTTCGTCGTTCAAGGCCCGCGCCGACGTCACCTGGGCGGTGATTTCACCGCGCCGGCGTGCTAGTTCGGCCAGATAGGCATCGATCATGTTCGCGAGGGCGAACAACCGGTTGTTGCCGGCCGCGACCCCGACGAAACGACGGGTCAGCGTATTGGCGCCGCCCTGTTCAAGGATTGCGGTGATGGCCCGTGCCTTGTCATCGCGATCGAGCAGCGGCGAGCGCAGGAGCTTGTCCAGGTCGTCACTCTCGGCAATAAGTTGCTTGAGATCGGTCAGATCGGCGGCCACCTCGTCGAGGCACTTGGCCTCGTCGGCAAGCTCGTACAAGGCGAGCCCGTAACGTTCCGCGATATCGCCGACAACACTTCTATTCGCCGCCACTTTGCGACTGCCCCCCTGGGCCCGATTTTTGCTTTCGCGATTTTTTATAACCGATTGATATCAAACGATAATAATCGGCTGCCAGCCAACGTGTTGAGACCCGTCAACGCGGCAGGCGCTTGGTAGCACACGCCTTGGGGGCTGGCAAGCGTACCGCAGCGCAAAAACTTTAGAAAAGCGGCGGTCTTTTGCTGATTTCAGATGGCGACAAATCAGCGCAGACCGATGGTTCGGCCGGGCGGCCGTGTGGTTACAGGAAACTATAGGGATCGATGTCGACGCGCACCCTGGCCTTGGAGGGGACCTTGATGGTCGAGAGCCACTCCCGGACGATGGCCTGCAACGGCTGATCGCGGCCGGTCTTTAGCAACAGCCGACGGCGATGCCGGCCGCGCAGCAACGATAGTGGCGCCGGGGCCGGGCCGAGCACGCGTACCTCCGGACTGTTCGGCGCGCACCGGGCCATGTCGCGGGCCAGTGCGTCGGCCAGATCGGAATCCCGGCTCGAGACGATGATCGCCGCAAGACGGCCGAACGGCGGCCAGCCGCCGGCTTCACGTGCTTCGGCCTCGAGTTCCATGAACCGGTCCCGTTCGCCGGTGGCCAGGGCCTGCATCACCGGGTGCTCGGGCTGAAAAGTCTGGATCATCACGCGCCCGGGCCGATCCGCGCGGCCAGCCCGGCCCGCGACCTGCTGCAGGACCTGGTAGGTTCGCTCGGCCGCGCGCAGATCGCCGCCGGCCAGTCCCAGATCGGCATCGACGATCCCGACGAGGGTCAGGTTGGGGAAATGATGTCCCTTGGCGACCATCTGGGTGCCGATCAGGACGTCGATCTCCTTGTCTTCCACCGCACGTACGAGCCGCTGTGCGGTATCCGGGCCGCGCATGGTGTCGCTGGTCATGATCTCCATGCGCGCGTCGGGCATCTGGGCGCGCACCTCCTCGGCAATTCGTTCCACACCCGGGCCGCAGGCCACCATCGTGTTGGCATTGTCACAGGACGGGCACCGGGTCGGTGCCGGCTCCTCGTATCCGCAGTGGTGACACTGCAGACGTTTGCGAAACCGGTGTTCGGTCAGCCACGCGCTGCAACTCGGGCAGGCCATGCGGTGGCCACAGGTCCGGCACAGGGTCAGGGGGGCGTATCCCCGCCTGTTCAGAAACAGGAGGGCCTGTTCCCCCTCCGCGGTTGTCTGGCTCAATGCCGCGATGAGTTGGGGTGACAGGAACTGGTCGGCGCGCAGTTCGGAATCGCGCATGTCGACGGTTTCGACCATTGGCATGCTTGCCGATCCGAAACGTTCTGGCAGGGCGATCGCCTTGTATCGATCCCGCTCCACATTGATGCGTGTCTCCAGCGATGGCGTTGCGGAGGCCACCACCACCGGGCAGTCGGCGATCTGGGCCCGGACGATCGCCATGTCGCGCCCGTTGTAGGCAACGCCGTCTTCCTGCTTGAAGGCGGTTTCATGCTCTTCGTCCACGACCACCAGGCCGAGTTCGGTGTAGGGCAGGAACAGCGCCGATCGCGCGCCGACCACGACCCGCGCCTCTCCGCGCGCGACCGACCGCCAGGTCGTCCGGCGTTGGGTCTGTCCCAAATCCGAATGCCAGACGGCCGGCGCGGTGCCGAACCGTCGTTCGAACCGTTCGAGCCATTGGGGCGTGAGCGCGATCTCGGGCAGCAGCACGAGCACCTGCCGGCCGGATGACAGCGCGCCGGCGACGGCTTCGAAATAGACCTCGGTCTTTCCCGAACCGGTCACGCCGTCGAGCAGGGTGACCGAGAACCCGTCAGCCTCCACACCGGCGCGCAGATGAATGGCGGCCTCGGATTGGGCTTCCGACAATGCCAGTCCCGGCCGGGCGATGTCGGGCGCGTCGAAGGCCGGCGGCGGGGCAAGCTCGATCGGGACGACCGCCCCCATCTTGGCAAGTCCCTTGATCACGCTTGTTCCTACGCCGGCCTCGCGCGACAGATCTCGCGCGGTGCGCGGTGGTCCGTCGCGCAACAATTCGAGCACGCGGGCGCGGGCCGGAGTCATGCGCATATCTTCCTGCAGAGCTCCGGCCTTGTACGCGGTGATCGGCTTGGGCGGTTGCAGCGCCTCGGGCGAACGCAGGGCCATTCGAAGGACTGCGCCCGGTGCGCTCAGCGTGTAGGCGGCGACCCAATCCACGAACCGCCGCAACTCCTCGGGCATGGCAGGGGTATCGATCCGCTCGGTGATCGGGCGCAGCTTTTCGGCGCTCACGTCTCCTGCGGCGGGACCCCAGACAACACCAATCAGTTCGCGAGAGCCCAGTGGCACATGGACATAGTCACCCGGCGCCGGGTCCATCCCTTCCGGGGCCAGATAGTCGTAGGGCCCGACGACCGGCAGCGGCAGCAAAACGCTGAGCGCATTTGCCGTGTCGTGTTGTTGGGGTGCTGTGGTGTCGGGTAGGGGCATCGGGTACACTTTATCGAGCGACTCGCAGGCGGCCAACGCATGGCGTAGGCGCTTTCATAGTTACTTTCCCTGGTGCTTCGAAACTCGATGCGGGAAAAGGAATTCAAAGAATGAAGTTTTTTGTAGATACCGCCGATCTTGCGGAAATTCGCGACCTGGCAGCCACAGGGCTGCTGGACGGAGTCACCACCAACCCATCGCTGATCGCCAAGTCGGGCCGCAATATGCTCGATGTGATTGCAGAGATTTGCGATGTCGTGCCCGGCCCGGTCAGCGCCGAGGTCACGGCGACCGATGTGGAGACGATGTTGGCCGAGGCCGAGGTGCTGTCCTCGGTGGCCTCGAACGTGGCCATCAAGGTCCCGCTGACGCCCAATGGCCTGAAGACATGCAAGACGCTGCGCGACCGCGACATCCTGGTGAACGTCACCTTGTGCTTCTCCGCGGCGCAGGCGGTTCTGGCGGCGAAAGCCGGTGCCAGTTTCATCTCGCCGTTTGTCGGCCGTCTCGACGATATCGGTCTGCGCGGCCTCGACCTGATCGAGGAGATCGTCGATATCTACAACCAGTACGACAATTTTGAGACCGAGGTGCTCGTGGCCTCGATCCGCGGCCCTGCACATGTGATCGATTCGGCACGCGTCGGTGCCCATGTGGCGACCGTGCCGCCGAATGTGCTGCGCCAGCTCTACCAGCACCCGCTGACGGAGAAGGGGCTCGACGCCTTCCTCAAGGACTGGGAATCGACGGGGCAGTCGATCCTGGAACAGGCGAATCAGCGCAAGGACGCCGCCGAGTAGGCGGCTGGGCTAGGCAGAACCCTTGACCACCAAGGCACCCAGGACCGACGCCCAAGCGGCCACCGAGCTGACGGACACGCAGGTGTCGGACTTTCTGCGCGACAATCCGGATTTCCTGAAGCGTCATCCGCAATTGCTGTCGGTCATGTATCCACCGGAGCGCGAGTTCTATGATGCGGATCCGTCCGGCGGTGAGGTCGTCGACCTGCAGGATGCGATGCTTGCGCGGGTGCGCTCGGAGCTCAGCCGGAAGGATGATCAGTGCAGCGACCTGATCGATGCCAGCCGGACCAACATGCAAAGCCAGACCCGCGTTCATGCGGCCGTGCTGGCGCTGCTCAAGGCGCGTTCGCTCGATCATCTGATCGAGATTCTGACAATCGACCTCGCGGGGCTGCTGCATGTCGATGCCGCTGCGCTGTGTCTCGAGGGCGGAACCGTCGCACCGTCGACCAACCAGGGTGTGCGGGTCGTGCCGGCGGGAACGATCGAGAAGATCGTCGAGACGTCGCGCGTGGTGACCCTGCGCGACAGTATCGAAGGCGACCGCCGCATATACGGCGAAGCGGCAGGGCTGGTCCGGTCCGAGGCGCTGCTTCGTCTGGCCGTGCGCGAAGATGCGCCGGTCGCGCTTCTGGCGCTCGGCAGCCGCGATCCTTCGCGCTTTCACCCGGGGCAGGGATCCGAACTGCTGGTGTTCCTTGCCAGCATCATGGAGCACTGCATCCGGACATGGCTCGACCTGCCGCGCTAGAACCGCCCGATCTGTCCACTGTCCCGGCCGACCGGTCGCTGGCGGATGCGCTGGCGCGGTGGCACACGCAGCTACGTAGCGAGCGACGATCTTCCGACAATACGGTGAGCGCCTACCTGCGTGATCTCTCTGCCTTTTTGGAGTTTCTGCGCGATCACGTCGGTGCCACCGTATCGTTGGATATTCTGTCGGACCTGAAGCCCGGCGATTTTCGCGCCTGGCTGGCGATGCGGTCCAATCACGGCTACGCACGCACATCGACCGCCCGTTCCTTGTCCTCCGTACGCATGTTCTTTCGATTTCTCGACCGCGAGGGGATTTGCCACAACGCGGCGATTGGTGCGCTGCGTGGACCCCGACTTCCGCGCGCCGTGCCCAAGGCTCTGAGCGGCCCGGAGACCGACGATCTGCTGCGTGAAATCGAGCATCCGAACCATGCCGGCGAAGCCGCATGGGTGGTGGCACGGGACAGCGCGGTGTTGCTGCTGCTCTATGGATGCGGATTGCGTATATCCGAGGCTTTAAGCCTGAATCGGGCGGACGTTCCACGCGATGGCAGCCTGACCGTGGTCGGTAAGGGCGGGAAGGCGCGTATGGTTCCGGTATTGCCGGCCGTGCTCGAAGCGATCGAGGCGCATCTGGCGCAATGCCCGCATGCCCTGCCGGCGGACGGCCCGCTGTTCGTCGGTGTTCGCGGCGGCCGGTTGAACCCGCGCGTGGTGCAAAAACGGGTGCAGGCGATGCGGGTCGCGCTGGGCCTGCCGCAGGAGACGACACCGCACGCCCTGCGGCATACATTTGCCACCCATTTGCTATCGGCCGGCGGCGATCTCCGCGCTATTCAGGAGCTGCTGGGTCATGCCTCGCTGTCGACGACCCAGCGATATACCGACGTGGACAGTGCACGCCTAATGGATGTCTATGACCGCGCCCATCCGCGGGCCAGGAAGGGCTAGTCCCGGAAGCAGACCACATCGTATTCCAGCATCCGCCCGTAGTGGCGGCTCCAGTAGCCGGGAATCACCAGGTGCGGCCGCAAACCCTGTGCTGCGAGGCGGTCCAGCAACGGCAGATGGTCGGGCTGGCCTTCGTAGATGGGTTGCAGGGACAGTTCGAGCTGGATTCCCGTGATCCGGCTCCAGGAATCGCCGATCCCGCTCAGGACCTCGTTTTCGTAGCCTTGAGTATCGGATTTCACGAAGATCTTCGCAGACGATCCCGCATGTGCCTCCAGCGCGTCCGACAGTGTGGTCACCGGGACCGTTTCCGTCTCGGTCGAGCGGGTGCTCGCCAGCCGTTCCCGGGCCTTTACATCGAGCGGCAGGATGGAGCTCATGTCTGATTCCGGCGAGATGTTGATCCGGGTCTCGCCGGCACTGGCGCCAACGGCGGTTCTTGCCGCCACAATCCAAGTGCCTTCATTCGCGGCGCTGCGGGTCAGTTCTGCATGCGCTGATGTGAGGGGTTCGAAGGAGACGATCCGGCCGTCATAGCCGTTCTTCCGCAAGGCGCGTGCGTATTGGCCCACATTCGCGCCGACGTCAAACACGCAGTCAATGGCGTGCCGCTCCAGCAATTCGACCAGGCGGGGCCAGTGGTTGGCGCCGCTGAGGAACGACGAGTGGCCGATATAGTTACCCATAGTCTTAGCCGCGTTAATAGGCTGCGGTCCCTGGTATCAACGCGTTGGCGCCCCCCACACCAACAGATAAAAGATCCATCTAGCCCTTTAATGCCTTCATCATCGTGGTGCCGAGTGCCGAGGGCGACTCCGCAACCAGTATGCCCGCGGACTGCATGGCTTCCATCTTTGCGCCCGCCGTGCCTTTGCCGCCCGAGATAATCGCACCGGCATGGCCCATGCGTTTGCCCGGAGGCGCCGTTACGCCGGCGATGAATCCGGCGACCGGTTTCTTGGTCTTCGAAGATTTCAGAAATTCCGCGGCGTCTTCCTCGGCCGATCCGCCGATTTCGCCGATCATGATGATGCCTTCGGTCTCGTCGTCCCCGAGAAACATATCGAGGCAGTCGATAAAGTTTGTACCGTTCACCGGATCACCCCCGATACCGATGCAGGTGGTCTGGCCCAGTCCCACGGCCGTGGTCTGCGCCACCGCTTCATAGGTCAGGGTGCCCGAACGCGACACGATCCCGATGTTGCCGCGCTGGTGAATATGACCGGGCATGATGCCGATCTTGCACTCGTCCGGCGTGATCACGCCCGGGCAGTTCGGGCCGATCAGGCGCGTGTTCGATCCGCTCAGGGCGCGTTTGACCCTGACCATGTCGATCACCGGGATGCCCTCGGTGATACACACGACCAGTTCGACGCCAGCGTGGATTGCTTCCTGGATCGCATCCCCTGCGAAGGGCGGCGGGACGTAGATGACCGTAGCATTGGCGCCGGTCTTGCCGACCGCTTCGTCGACCGTGTTGAACACCGGCAGGTCGAGATGGGTCAAACCGCCCTTTCCGGGTGTCACGCCGCCGACCATCTGGGTGCCGTAGGCGATGGCCTGTTCGGAATGGAATGTGCCCTGGGCCCCCGTGAAGCCCTGGCAGATGACTTTGGTATCTTTGCCGACAAGTACGGACATAGCGTTAGGCCACCTCCTTAACCGCTTTGACGATCTTCTCGGCCGCATCGGCCAGATCGTCAGCCGAGACGATGGGCAGCCCCGACTCCGCAAGAATTTTCTTGCCAAGTTCCACGTTCGTGCCTTCGAGACGGACAACCAGTGGCACATGCAGAGAGACTTCGCGTGCCGCGGCGATAATGCCCTCGGCGATTACGTCGCAGCGCATGATGCCGCCGAAGATGTTGACCAGAATGCCTTCGACATTCGGATCGGACAGAATGATTTTGAAGGCAGTCGTGACCCGTTCCTTGGTGGCGCCGCCGCCGACATCCAGGAAGTTGGCGGGCTCACCGCCGTGCAGTTTGACGATGTCCATGGTCGCCATCGCCAATCCGGCGCCGTTGACCATGCAACCGATCGACCCGTCGAGCTTGATGTAGTTGAGCTCATGCTTCGAGGCCTCGAGCTCCATCGGGTCTTCTTCGTCCTCGTCGCGCAACGCCTCGACATCCGCGTGGCGATACAGCGCGTTATCGTCGAAGTTCATTTTCGCATCGAGGGCGATAACATCGCCCGCGCCGGTGACGACCAGCGGATTGACTTCGACCATCGAGGCATCGAGCTCGAGGAACGCGGAGTACATGGCCATCAGGAACTTGGCCGCGCTCTTGGTCTGGTTGCCCTCAAGCCCCAGACCGAACGCGATCTCACGGGTGTGGAACGGCATGATGCCGGTTGCCGGGTCGATCGCGACGGTCGCGATCTTGTCCGGTGTTTCCTCGGCCACGGTCTCGATGTCCATCCCGCCTTCGGTCGAGGCGATGATCACAATTCGTGACGTTTCACGGTCGACCAGCAGGCTGAGGTAAAGCTCGCGCGCGATGTCGCAACCTTCCTCGATATAGACGCGCTTGACCTCTTTGCCGCCCGGCCCGGTTTGCTTGGTGACCAGGGTGTGGCCGAGCATGGCTTCGGAATGGGCGCGCACTTCATCGTCACTGCGGGCCAGCCGGACACCGCCGCCGCCGTCGGGATCGTCTTCGAAGTGCCCGGCACCGCGGCCGCCGGCGTGAATCTGGGATTTGACGACCCAGATATCGCCGCCCAGCTCTTTCGCGGCGCTGCTTGCTTCTTCAGGCGTGTAGGCCACTGCGCCCCGGGGCACGGCGACACCGAACTTCGCCAGCAGACCCTTGGCCTGATACTCGTGAATGTTCATGGACGAATGGTTCCGAGAGGGCAGTTTTGGTTCGTTGGACGGCGACGATGACTGTCGGGCATTACCGTATGCTTAATTTCTGAAGCTATCGCCGACGGTGAAGGCCCGGAAAATTGGGCCGAATATGGTTAACGAGGTTTGACTTTAGCACCCATGTTGCAGTCCGCAACCGGGCGCAGGCAGACAGTGGGCCAGCCGGTCTCTGAGGCCGGCCCTACTTCTTTTTCGAATCGCGCTGGAGTTGTTTGGTGACCTTGGCGAGGCTCTGCACGGCTTTCACGGATTTCCGGAAGTCCGCACGTTCCTTGGCATCGAGCTTGATTTCCACGATCCGCTCGACACCCTTGGCACCGATCACGACGGGCACGCCGACATACATGTTGTTCACCCCGTACTCGCCACGCAGATAGGCGGCACACGGCAGAACCCGCTTTTTGTCCTTGAGATAGGATTCGGCCATCGCGATGGCAGAGGATGCCGGCGCATAGAAAGCCGATCCGTTGCCCAGGAGTTCGACAATTTCGCCGCCGCCCGAACGGGTGCGCTGCACGATCGCGTCGATGCGCTTCTGGGTCGTCCACTTCATCTTGACCAGATCGGGAAGCGGAATGCCGGCAACCGTGGAGTAGCGCACGGACGGGACCATGGTGTCGCCGTGGCCGCCGAGCACGAAGGCCGTGACGTCCTCAACCGAAACATTGAACTCCTCGGCAAGGAAGTAGCGGAACCGGGCGCTGTCGAGAACACCCGCCATGCCAACGCACATGTTCGGTTTCAGGCCGGCGGCTTCGCGCAGGACACCCACCATTACGTCGAGCGGGTTGGTGATGCAGATGACAAACGCGTTCGGGCAGTTCTTCTTGATACCCGCGCCGACGGATTCCATGACGCTGGTGTTGATGCCGATCAAATCGTCCCGGCTCATGCCCGGCTTGCGTGCCACACCGGCGGTGACGATCACCACATCGGCACCGCGAATGGCGGAATAGCTGCTTGCGCCCACCAGTTTGGAATCGAAACCTTCGACGGGGGAGGATTCGGCCAGGTCGAGCGCCTTGCCCGCCGGCATACCCTTGACGATATCGAATAGGACCACGTCGCCCAGTTCCTTGAGGCCGACCAGGTGGGCCAGCGTGCCGCCAATGTTGCCTGCGCCGATCAGCGCGATTTTGTTGCGTGCCATGTCCGTTTTATCTCCGCTTTCGGAAGTCTTTGCGGGGCTCGCTTGTGAGCGCCGCCCGAGTGATGCGTGGGCGGTGTGTAACGCGATTTCCCGGGTGGTTCAAGGCGCGCCGGGGGCATGTCATTTGTGCCGCCCGACGGAGGCTCGCACGGCCCGAAATCAGGGCTGGTGCGGGCTTTCCAGATAGTCCTGGGCTTGCATCTCCATCAACCGCGAGACGGTGCGCTGAAACTCGAATGCCGTATCGCCTTCGGGATACAGCTCTTCGGGTGCACCGTCGGCCGTGGCGAACAGATTGACCCGGTGTTCGTAGAGCGAATCGATCAGGACAACGAACCGTTTGGCGGCATCGCGTTCGCGCGCATCGAGCAGGGGTATGTTGTCGATCATCACCGTGTGGAACTGGGTGGCGATCGCCAGATAGTCAGTGGCACCGCGGGGCTTGTTGCACAATTCCTCGAACTGGAACCGGGCGATAGAGCGCGCGACCTGGTGTGCATGAATGGTGCGCCCCTGCACCTCGACCTCCATCGGTTCAGGGTCTGCATCATCGGTCAGCGTTGCAAACGCGGCGTCGAGCTTGGCTGTTGCAGCACGGCCGATCGGCGTGTGCCAGACAGGCTCACCCATCAGGCGATCCAGACGGAAGTCACGGCCCTGTCCGATATCGAGCACGTCCAGTTTCTCGCCGATCAGGTCGATGAAGGGCAGGAACCGGTCTCGCTGCAGGCCGCCCTTGTATAGATCCTGGGGTGCGACGTTCGACGTCGCGACCACGACGACCCCGTGCTCGAAGAAAGCCTGGAACAGCCGGCCGAGGATCATGGCGTCGGCGATGTTGACGACATGAAATTCGTCGAAGCACAGCAGCCAACTGTCCGCGGCAACATCGGCGGCCACACGCATGAGCGGGTCGGCCTGCTTTTCCTGTTTGCGGAGCTCGTTCAGGCGCTGCTGGATCTCGAGCATGAAAGCGTGAAAATGCACCCGGCGTTTTCTTGCAACCGGCGCGGTTTCATAGAACAGGTCCATGAGCATGGATTTGCCCCGGCCGACCGGGCCATAGAGATAGAGCCCCATCGGCGGTGCTTCGGTTCGCCGCCCCAGGCCGAAACGATCTTTCCAGCCAGACAGCCAGCCGTCCTCGGCGGGCTGATAGCCGTTCAAGGCATGGTGCAGGCTTTGCAGCTTCTCGATCCCGAGTTTCTGCATGGGATCGCGAATCAACTCGTTCGCACCGCGCATCTCGCGGTAGCGCTCGAGCGGTGTCACCAAATTCGAATCTGGGGCTCCGTCGGGCATGGCCGCGGTTAACTAGGCCAGCTTGTGGTCGTGCGCAACCGCTTCGCGCGCTAGTGCGCGGCCTGCGCAGCGGACTTGGCGAACATAGTCTCCATTTCGCGGCGCACCTGGACGGCCTGTTGGTCCGTATCGAACTCCACATCGGCCCAGCTGACCGGCTGGTCCTTCGCGACGGCGTTCTTGAGTTTCACCCCATGGGCCAGGCCGATGGGCAGCCCGCTGGCCGCGAGGCTTGCCTCGGCGGGCATCAGCTTGCCGTAGACCGTGAATCCGCCTTCACCGTCCAGTTCGTCGCCGGGTTTCAGATCGCGTTTGGCCGTGGCGACCGCATCGCCGCGGAACCCGTTCGGCGCGCCGGTGGATTCGCCGCGCAGGGCAACGCTTGCCACGGAGATTCCAAGTTCGAGCCCGATCAGATGGTAGGGCTTCCAGAGCGCTGAATAGTTGCCGGTCTCATCGGTGACAAGCCCGTATTCGTCAAAGCAGGCCCGGACGTAATCGCTCGGCGCCTCGAAGACCACGTAGACACCCCAACGCAGGTCTCCCGTCACATGGCGACCGTCGCGTTCCTCGGAACTGATCACCTCGACCTGGCCCTTGTGGTGCAGGCTGCCGCCTTCGGCGCGCGGCCGCATGACGTATGGCAGGTCGTGGACCCCGCAGGGCGGGAAGGCGAGCCCGTCGGGTGCCGGTGTCAGTCCGCTGGCGTTCGTGACCGCGGCCATTTCGATGGCGGACTTGGTGCCATCGAGGAAGGAGTTGAACATTTGCGGGTTCATGCCGCCGGCCGCGGCCTGTTCGGCCGTCAGTCCGTAGTGATCCCAGACATCATCGGGTGTCACATAGTGATAGCCGTCGAGATATTTTGTGCCCTTGCCGGCCGCGATTACGTCGAGGCCGCAGGCGCGTGCCCAATCAACCTGTTCGTGGATCAGTGCGGGTTGATCGCCATAGGCCAGCGAATAGACCACGCCGGCCTGGCGGGCGCGGGCGGCAAGCAGAGGGCCGGCCAGCACATCTGCTTCCACATTGACCATGACGATGTGCTTGCCGTGTTCGCAACAAGCCAGCGCATGCGCAATCCCCGCAGCCGGGCTGCCGGTGGCGTCGATCACCACTTCGATGGGCCCGAAGGCGACCAGGGCCATGGAGTCGTCGGTGAGGTGGGTCGTGCCTTGTGCGATCGCGTCGTCGAATGTCACAGCCGATGGGTCGAGGCCGCCGACCCGTGCACAGGCGGCCCGCGCACGCTCGGGGTCGAGGTCGGCGATGGCGGTGATCTGAATGCCCGGGGTGCGCGCCGCCTGCGACAGGTACATGGTCCCGAACTTGCCGGCGCCGATCAGGCCGACCCGAACGGGTGCTCCGTCTTCGGCGCGCTTGCCAAGCATGGCGTGGAGGTTCATTTCCAAGTCCTTCCCGATTCCCGCTATCCTGTCGCAAATCCTACAACGAAACGCTGCCGAAAGCTGGAGGGGGAGGAACGATCATGACCGACTACAACGAGGATGCACGCGTGCCGCATGTGTCGCGGGAGGCCTTTCCTGCCGACCAGGTCGCGATCTACGACCACATCATGGAAACCCGGAAGCTCAAATTCATGGCCGAGCTGTTCGCCCGCATGGCCAGCAGCCCGGGTGCCCTGGAGTCGGTTGCCTCGGTTGGCGAGCATGTGCGGTTCCAAAGCGTGCTCGACGAGGTTCTGCGCGAGATGGTGATCTGCACGGTCTCCCAGGAGGTCGGCAACTGGTACGAGTGGACCCACCATATTCACCGCATGCCCGACGATATGCGTGAAATCTGCGGCACGCCGGCGCAAGAGGCGCTGCCCGCGCCGCGCGGCCCTGCGCTCAAGTTTTCCCGGATGGTGGCAAACAACCAGAAGGTCGATGACGCGCTGATCGAGGAGATACGGGACTCACTGGGCGACCAGGGCCTGGTCGATCTCACGGTGATGGTCGGCTACTACCAACTGATCGGCACCTTCTGCACGACTTTGCATGTGCCGATCGAGGATTCGATCGAACGCACGCCCATGAAGAAATAGCCGTTACTCCGCGGCAGCCGTGCCTTCGCGCGCGAGTTCGCGCAGGCAGTCATCGTCGATCGGTTCGATCGGCGTGAAGTCGCGATGGGCGATCCATTCCTCACGCTTGAACTGGGTGATGTGGTTGTCGACGTGACACAGGCTCAGATAGGCGATGGCCCGGCCCCAGGGGCTGATATTCGGAGCCGAGGCGTGAACGATGTTCGAATGGAACATCAGGACCGAGCCCGGCTTGCCCTTGGGCGCGATGATGCCGCCTTCGTCCGCCAGCTTCGCCACCGTCTCCTTGTCCAGCGTCCATAGCGGGTAGGAGGTGGTGAGCGTGTCGTGGCCCGCCTCGATCACGCCCGCCTTGTGGCTGCGCGGGATGAGGTAGAGCGGTCCATTGAACTCGGTCACCTCGTCCAGGTACACGGCAATATTCATGGCGCGGGCTTCCGGCATGCCGTCGTCGCGCGCCCAGGTGCCGTAGTCCTGGTGCCATTGCCAGACATCGCCGTCGAAGGCGGCTTTGCCGTTGATCTTGTACTGATGCAGATACACGGGCCCGTCGAGCAGCTGCATGACCGGTCCGATCATGCGCGGGTGCAGCCCAAGACGTCGGAACGGTTCGCTGTAGTAATGTGCGGCAAATGCCGTTCGAACCGCCTCGCTTCCGCTCTCGCGCCAGACCTCGTCGCGGTCCATCGCGAAAATTCGCGGCAGATCATTGGTCAGGACATCGATCTCCTCCTGAGCGAACAGGTCGGGCAGCATCACCCAGCCTTCGGTCTCGAACTGATCAAGCTGTTCCTGATTGAGTTTCATGGCGCGGCTCCTAGCTCGTCATCCAAGTTTAGACGAATATAGCGTGCCGTGAAGTAGGGAGCGAGGCTGGCTTTGCTGGTCCGGCGCGCTGAATGGCGCTAGGTTCGGCAACCATTGCAGCCTGACGTCCCGATGCTCGAAATCCTGACACTTGCGCTTGATCTGACCTCCAGCCCGTTCGTCTTGTTCGGCTATATCGGGCTCGGCGTGTATGCGACGACCCCCTGGCGGGCGTTCAAGTACGCGGTCATGTGGGGGTTGGCCATCCAGATCTTTGCACTGTCGCTGGCGCGCGCTGACTTCTTCGATCTGCAGGGCCTGGCGGTCCAGACCGGATTGCGTCTTGTCGGCGCGCTCATCGTGACCATGGGTGTCTTCTATCTCTACCGCACGATGCGCGGGCGCGTAGGCGGGGGTGGTCGTGGTGGCTCAGGCCCGGCCGGCGATGAGTCCGCGCCGCGCCGCAAGACGCCGCATCTGCGCCGGGTCAAATAGGTAACGGCCCTATTCGGATTTCGTCAGGCTGAAGCAGCACGCCCTGCGGGTGATGCTTTGAAACAGGATCGGCTGACCGGCTCCGGGCAGGGCGGCTTCGAAAAGATCGAGCGGGGTGTCGGGGACCTGAATGCCGGGCGGTCCCTGGCCGGTCTCGGTGACCTGGTCAAAGCGCGGCTCGTTCGTGATCATGAAGACGCGGCCCTGGCCAATAGTACCGAACAGCGCGAGGCGTTCATTCGCTTCGCCCTCGATCACTAAATCGGTCTGGCTGATCGAAACCGGACCCGATTCAACCGCGCATTCACCGGTCGCAGCCAGCGCCTACGCTCTGGTGATATCCGGGTGTGTCGCGCCGCCGCGCAGCTTCTCACCGGCCGCGGCGACGTTCAGGGAATGGATTGCCGTCGCCAGGAGGACCTGGAGGCTGGCGCCATCGGGCAAAACGACCCCCATCTGGGCCGTCGTCAGCATGTCGCCGAATGACGGGTTGGTCTGCTGAATCGCCCGCAGGGAACCGGCTTGGACCACGATCGGGAATGTCTCCTCGATACTCGTGAGAACGGTGCGTACGAGCGTGTCCGGATCGGCTGCTGCGATACCGTTCTGGATGCCGGCGCGCGCGTTCGCGATCCTCCCGGCCGTCTGTGCGTTCTGTGCGGTCATGGTGTTGAGGGCCGCGTTCAGGCCTTCCAAGCGGCCGGGGTCGGCGGTGCCGGTGTAATAGGTGAACACGGTACCGGGCCGAAACATGTTGGCCGGGCCGGCGGGAACCCGGCTGCCCTGGGCCTGGGCCGTTGCCGCCGTCGACAGTAAAACCGCCGCGGACAGGACCGCGGCGGTGAAGAACTTTGGCAATAGGGAAACCGATGTGCGGGATCGCACACGCCGGTTCGATATCCGCTTGATGACGGTCACACCCCGCGTTCCACCATCATCTTCTTGATTTCCGCAATGGCCTTGGCCGGGTTCAGGTGCTTCGGGCACGTACGGGTACAGTTCATGATGGTGTGGCAGCGATACAGCCGGAACGGATCCTCGAGCTGGTCGAGCCGGTCGCCGGCTGCTTCGTCTCGCGTGTCCGCAAGCCAGCGATAGGCCTGCAGCAGGATCGCCGGGCCGAGATAGCGGTCCTCGTTCCACCAGTAGCTCGGGCAGGACGTTGAACAGCATGCGCACAGCACGCATTCCCAAAGGCCGTCGATCTTGGCCCGGTCTTCGGGCGACTGCAGCCGCTCACGTTCGGGCGCCTGACTGTCGGTCTTCAGCCAGGGTTCGATCTGGCGGTACTGGGCGAAGAAATGGGTCTGGTCGGGGACCAGGTCTTTGATGACGGACTGGTGCGGCAGCGGGTAGATCCGCACGTCGCCCTTGGCGTCGTTGATATACTTGGTACAGGCGAGTGTGTTCGTGCCGTCGATGTTCATCGCGCACGACCCGCACACGCCTTCGCGGCACGACCGCCGGAAGGTCAGCGTCGAATCGACCTCATTCTTGATCTTGATGAGGGCGTCGAGGACCATCGGCCCGCAATCGTCGAGATCGATGTGATAGGTATCGACCCTGGGGTTCTCACCGCTGTCTGGTGACCAGCGGTAGATCTTGAAGGCCTTCAGATCGGTTGCGCCTTCCGGCTTCGGCCATTCCTTGCCTTCGGTCACCTTGGAATTCTTCGGCAGCGTAAACTCAGCCATCTTCTAATATCTCCTCGTCGCCAGAAAGGGTCCCGGGCGCAGCGCCTAGTAGGACCGTTCCTTGGGCGGGAAGGTCTGGACTTCGTTGGTCAGGGTCTGGAGGTGGACCGGGCGGTACTTCAGATCGACTTTGCCCTTCTCGTCGACCCAGGCCAGCGTGTGCTTCATCCATTCGTCGTCGTTGCGGTCGGGGAAGTCCTCGCGGGCATGGGCGCCACGGCTCTCCTCGCGCTCTTTCGCGCCGTTCAGCGTGATGACGGCCTGGATCATCAGATTCTCGAGCTCGAGGGTCTCGACCAGATCGGAATTCCAGATCAGCGAATCGTCGGACACGTTCAGATCGTCGCGCGCACCCCATAACTCATCGAGCTTCTCGGCCCCCTCCTGGAGCACCTCGCCGGTGCGGAACACGGCGCAGTTGTTCTGCATCGTACGCTGCATCTCGAGGCGAAGTTTCGCCGTCGGCGTGCCGCCCTTGGCGTGCCGCAGCTTGTCCATGCGGGCCAGCGCCTCGTCGCCGGCATTGGCCGGCAGCGGTTCGTGGGCCGTGCCCGGGGTCACCAGCTCGGCGGCCCGGAGCGCCGCGGCGCGGCCGAACACGACCAGGTCGAGCAGCGAGTTCGAGCCCAGGCGGTTGGCCCCGTGCACCGATACGCTGGCCGCTTCGCCGATCGCCATCAGGCCCGGCGTGACGGCTTCGGGGTCTGCTTCGGTCCAGGTGCGAACCTGGCCCTGATAGGTCGTCGGGATGCCGCCCATATTGTAGTGGCATGTTGGCAGGACCGGGATCGGCTCCTTGGTCACATCGACGCCCGCGAAGATGCGCGCGGTCTCGGAAATACCGGGAAGGCGCTGGGCCAGCACGTCCGGGTCGAGATGTTCCAGGTGCAGGTGGATATGGTCTTTCTCGTCTCCGACGCCGCGGCCCTCGCGCATCTCGACGGTCATCGAGCGGCTGACCACGTCGCGGCTCGCCAGATCCTTCGCCGAAGGTGCGTAGCGCTCCATGAAGCGCTCACCCTCGGAATTGGTCAGGTAACCACCCTCGCCACGCGAACCCTCGGTGATGAGCGCGCCGGCACCATATATGCCGGTCGGATGGAACTGGACGAACTCCATATCCTCAAGCGGCAGGCCCGCACGCGCGACCATCGCATTGCCGTCGCCGGTGCAGGTGTGCGCCGATGTCGCCGAGAAGTAGGCCCTGCCGTAACCGCCGGTCGCCATGCATACCAGATGGCCTCGGAAACGGTGGATCGTGCCGTCGGCCAGGTTCCAGGCCATGACGCCACGGCAGCGCCCGTCTTCCATGATCAAATCGAGGGCAAAATACTCGATAAAGAACTCGGCGTTGTAGCGCAGGGACTGCTGATACAGCGTGTGCAGGATCGCGTGTCCGGTCCGGTCGGCCGCGGCACAGGTCCGTTGTGCGGTGCCTTCGCCGTAATTCGTGGTCATGCCGCCGAAGGGGCGCTGATAGATCTTGCCCTGCTCGGTCCGGCTGAACGGCACGCCCTGGTGCTCCAGCTCAATGATCGCCGGGATCGCCTCGCGCACCATGTACTCGATGGCGTCCTGGTCACCCAGCCAGTCCGACCCCTTGACGGTGTCGTACATGTGCCAGCGCCAGTCGTCCTCGCCCATGTTGCCGAGCGCGGCCGAGATCCCGCCCTGCGCCGCCACCGTGTGGGAGCGGGTCGGAAACACCTTGGAAATACAGGCCGTCTTGAGACCCTGGTTCGCCATGCCGAAGGTGGCACGCAGACCGGCACCGCCCGCGCCCACGACGATAACGTCGTAGTCATGATCGATGATCTCGTATCCGCCGTTGGTCGCCATCGTTACCCTCTCAATTCAATGCGATTGCGATCACGGCGTAGACGGAGGTCACGCCGAGGAAGACGGCTGCACCCTTGACCGCGATGATCAAGGCAACTTCGAGCCACTTCGTGTGAATATAGTCTTCGATCACCACTTCCAGGCCCAGCTGGCCATGTCGGAAGGTGGCGACGATCAGAAGGATCAGCAGGACCGCATTGATCGGGATGCTGATGAAGGCAACGGCCGCTTCGTGGTCGGCGCCGGTGACGACGATCATCGAAACCACGAACCAGATGACCAGGGGTACCAGCGCCAGTGCGGTCAGGCGCTGGGCCCACCAGTGCGCGGTGCCCGTTTTGGCCGAGCCGAGGCCGCGTGCGCGGCTGAGCGGAGAACGCATGTTCATGGTCAGACCCCCCCGAGCACGGTGTAGCCGGAAACCCAGCTGATGACCGTCAATACCACGGAGGCGACGACCACCAGCCAGCCCGATGCATTCGCGGTGCTGATCTCGAAACCCCGGCCGGAGTCCCACACCAGGTGCCGGATGCCGTTACACAGGTGGTAGTAGAGCGCGAACGTCCAGGCCAGGAGAAGGATCCGGCCGACGATCGATCCGATGAAGCTCTGCACGGTGTCGAATGCGGTCGGCCCTGTCGCCACTGCGATCAGCCACCAGACAAGAAGCAGCGTACCGACGGCCAGTCCCACACCGGTGATCCGGTGAAGAATTGACATCACGGATGTGAGTTGCGGGCGATAGACTTGAAGGTGCGGCGATAGCGGTCTGTTCTCCGTCGCCATGGGGCCC
>MDTE01007213.1_pt1 | contig 25391 bp, 30 predicted proteins | sample 811231 | NCBI WGS metagenome assembly MDTE01 (sample SAMN05326651, study PRJNA326480) | marine metagenome | isolation source: seawater | place: Indian Ocean: Red Sea | collected 2010
AGTAGTAACAAAAATATTGAGGAGAATGTTATTGCACAAATTCTTGTTATTATCATACTAGCCCTATAACAATATATAGTTGTTCATAGTATATGTCAAACTATATATAGTTTTTTTTTATTTAAATTTATTTATTAGTTTTTACTATATCTTTTATGAGAAAATTAAAAATTGCAATCATAGGTAGTGGAATCTCTGGCTTGTCCTGTTCGTGGTTGCTAGAAAAAAATCACAAAGTAGATTTATATGAAAAAAATTCTTATTTTGGCGGACACTCAAATACACAAAAAATTTATATAAATAACAAAAGTATTAATGTTGATACAGGTTTTATAGTTTTTAATAATTCAAACTATCCTAATTTATGTAATTTATTTGATGCATTAAATATAAAGTCATATGAAAGCGATATGTCGTTTGGAGTCTCAATTAATAGAGAAAATCTAGAATATTCAGGTACAAATTTGTCAACTATCTTTGCTCAAAAAAAAAACATACTCAAAAAAAAATTTTTAAAAATGTTATTAGAAATCTTTAGATTTAATAATATTGTTGAAAAAGATAAGGAAAAATATCCAAATTATACAATTGAAGATTATTTAACTCAAAAAGGCTATACAAAATATTTTAAATATAATCATTTATATCCAATGGCTGCGAGTATATGGTCGTCTAGCTTTCAAGACATAAAAAAATACCCTTTCTCTAGGTTTGTTGATTTTTTTTCAAATCATGGGTTACTAAAGATATTCAATAGACCTAAATGGAGGACGGTTTTAAATGGAAGTAAAGCGTATGTTGATAAAATTATTAAATTAGAAAATTTGAATACATTTAAAGGATGTATTGTGAAAGTTACTAAAATAACAAAAAAAAGCATTATTTTAAGCATTAATGGAAAAATTAAAAAATATGATCACCTAGTTATTGCAGTACATTCTGATCAAGTTAAAAATATAATACAATTAAGTCCTAAAAAAAAAAAAATATTTTCGCAAATTCGTTATAAGAAAAATACTGTTTATCTTCATAGTGATGAATCATTAATGCCAAAACTAAAAAAAGTTTGGGCGAGTTGGAATTATTTGGATGATGGTGAGAAGAAAAATGATTTAACTGTGACTTATTGGATGAATAAATTACAAAAACTCGATACAAAAAAAAATATTTTTGTTTCATTAAATCCATCTAGAAAGCCATTAAAGAAAAAAACATTTAAAATAATACATTATGAACACCCAACATTTAATCTGCAAACATTTATAAATCAAAAAAAAATTGAAGATTTACAAGGAAATAAAAAAATTTGGTTTTGTGGAGCCTATTTGGGATATGGTTTCCATGAAGATGGAATAAAATCGGGACTAAAAGTAGCAAGACAAATTATTCAATTTAATAAATATGCAAAAGATTAAATGTCCAGAAGATATGCTTTTTGATGGAAAAATAAGGCATTCAAGATTCGCACCTTTTTTTCATTCATTCAACTACAAATTGACTTATTTCTGGTTTGATATTGCCAAAAAAAATAAAAGTCAGATTTTTAAAAAAAATAGAATTTCTTTGTTTTCATTCTATGATAATGACTATGGGCCTGTTGAAAAAAAAATAAAAGATTTATTCAAATACTTAAAAAAAAAATTATCGGAAAATAACTTCTCATCAATCCAAAAAATAAAGGTGCTTTGCTTGCCTAGAATAATGGGCTATGCTTTTAATCCGATTTCAATTTTTGTATGTTACGACAAACTAAACATTGCAAAAGCGGTCATTTTTGAGGTAAGCAATACCTTCAGAGAAAGACATTCATATTTATGCGGCACAAATAAAAAAAATGTCTTTAGTTTAAATAAAAAATTTTATGTTTCTCCTTTCTTTAAGGTTAAAGGAAAATATAAAATTAAATTTAGTATTGACAGGAATTTTGTAAACTTGTTTATTCTTTATGAAATTAAAAATCAAAGAGTCTTTGAGGCATCATTTAAAGGTAGATCAAAAGAAATGAATGAGTTGAATTTAGCAAAACTTTTTTTTACAAATTTTTTTCAAAATATGAAAGCTACGAGTGGTATATATATTCAGGCCTTGAAACTATTCATTAAAGGTGCAACATATAATAGAAGACCAAAGAAACCAAATAATTTCATAACTAGACTTTAATAAAATATGAATAATGACTACCTAAAGAAACTCAATCTCTTTTTTGGAGTTTTGTCCCAAGGAAAATATGGTTCCATTAGAGTTTCAATGAATAACAAAAAATTATTTTCACACAAAGCTTTTTTGCCTGGGCCTGATGCGGACATAATGATCTTAAATGAGAGATGCCTTGATGATTTTTTTCTTAAGGGAGACTTAGGATGGGCAGAGAGTTATATAAACAAGAATTGGGAAACTACTAATTTAAGTGATTTTCTCGAATGGGGTGCAAGAAATTTTCATGAGTTTTCAAGATTCATTAGAGGTAAATGGTTCATAATATTTTACTTAAGACTCAAGCATTATTTTAATAAAAATAGTTATTCTGGATCCAAAAAGAATATTTCTTTCCATTATGATCTTGGAAATTCTTTTTACGAATATTGGCTTGATAAATCAATGACATACTCCTCGGCTATTTTTAACAAAAATAACAATGATTTGTATAAAGCCCAAATTAATAAATACAAGAGTTTAGTAAAATTAATTGATGTTAAGAAGGAGGATAAGATTCTTGAAATAGGTTGTGGATGGGGGGGATTTTCTTGTTACCTTGCAAAAAAACATTCCTGTGATGTAACTGCGATAACAATATCAAAAAAACAATATGAAAAAGTTAAAGAAAAAATTTTTAACGAAAAACTTAATGAAAAAGTTAATGTAAAACTAATTGATTATAGAGAAACAAAGGGTTTGTTTGATAAAATTGTATCAATTGAGATGTTTGAAGCTGTTGGGGAAAAATATTGGTCGAAATATTTTCAAGTCCTACAAGGTAACCTCAAACCAAATGGATCAATTGGGTTGCAAACGATAACTATTGAAAATAGATTTTTTAAAAAATATAGAAAATTTCCGGATTTCATTCAAACTTATATTTTTCCAGGAGGAATGCTACCATCCGTAGAAGAAATGAGTAAAGTAATGAACTCTCAAGGATTAATGATAAAAAATAAAAATATGTTTGGAATGGATTATGCAAAAACTCTTACTTTTTGGGCTGAATCATTTGAAGACTCTTGGGAAAAAATTAAAAATTTAGGTTTTAATGAAACTTTCAAAAGGATGTGGAGGTATTATCTAAGTTATTGCGAAGGAGGTTTTAAATCAGGTAATATTAATGTTGGCCAATTCTTGATAAAGAAAGTCTAACTTGAAAAAAAAAAATCTAAGAAATATTCTCTATTCATCCCCTGCCTTTGCTTTTGCAATACCAACTTTTCCCGTGATGATTATGCTGCCAGCTTTTTTTTCTGAAGTTCATAATTATGACATAGCACAAATTGGAGTTTTTATTTTTTTTGCAAAATTATTAGATATTTTTTCTGATCCAGTTTTGGGATGGATAAATGACAAAAGATTTGTAGCAAGAAAAATTCTTGTAGTTATTGGTTCAATTGTTTCAGGCATCGCTTTAAGCAAGCTTTTTCTTCTGGATAATGTACCTTATGAAAACTATCTATTCGTGTGGATTACGATTCTGTATTTAGGTTGGACTATCTTTCAGATTCCTTATTTATCTTTAGGCTATGATTTAGAAAGAAATTATTTTTTAAGGACTAAATTAAGTGCTAGTAGAGAATTTTTTATTTTGTTAGGTTTATTTTTTTCATTGGGTATGCCAATGCTTTTTCATTTTTCTAATGAAGAACTTTTGAAATATTTAGTTTATATTGCCTTGATAACTGGGTTAATTGGAGTCAGTTTATTAATATTTTTCATACCAGAAAAAAAATCAAAAAGAAAAGAAATTATGCCCCTGAAAATTTTGACAAATATGAAAAACAACTCCCCTTTGGTAAAGATAATGACTATTTGGTTGATAAATAGTATTGCAAATGTTTTGCCTATGATCTTATTTGCTTTTTTCATCACATATGTTTTAGGAGGAGATGATTTTAGTAGACAAAAAGTGTTATTTTTCTATTTTCTTTCTGCTTTATTAGGAATCCCTTTTTGGACGATACTAAGTAAAAAAATTCAGAAAACTAAAACATGGTCATTATCTCTATTTTCATCAGCGTTCTTTTTTATTTTTGTTCTTTTTTTGAATGATGGAGATATGCTTGCATTCATATTAATTTCTTGTCTCACTGGCTTCTGTTTGGGAGCAGATTTAATATTACCCCCTTCAATTCAAGCTGATTTAACTGACCTTCATAAAGAAAAGTTTAAAGAAGATATTTCTGGAATTTTGTTTTCAATGATTACATTCATTAATAAATTCTCATTTGCGATTTCCAGTATTTTTGTTTTTGGGATATTAGGATTAATGGATTTTAAACCAAACCAAAATATTAATAATGAAAGTAAAAAATTTATAACAATTTCTTATGCTCTAATTCCTATCTTAATGAAAATTTTTGCAGGATATTTTTTGGTGAAATTTAAACTTGATGAGGTTAAATTAAGAAAAATTCAAAAAAAAATTTATGGTTGAAATTTAATACTTTAATTGAGATGTATATATTATGAAATTTTTTTTTTTAATAATTACCTTTTTTTTAGGTGCGTGTTCGAACAAAATGGATATCAATATGTTTGAAAAAAATGAGCCTAAATTTAAATTAGAAGATTATTTTAATGGAAAAACTGAAGCTTGGGGACTTTTTCACGATAGATTTGGAAATTTAAAAAGATCATTCAAGGTAGATATTATTGGAACTTTAAACAACAATGAATTAACTTTAGATGAAAAATTTCTTTACAATGATGGAGAAGAAGATTCAAGAATATGGAAAATTAAAATTCTAGGTAATAATGAATACTCAGGTTCTGCAGATGATGTTGTTGGAGAAGCTAAGGGTGTTGCTAAAGGGAATGCGCTAAATTGGAAATACAAATTAAATTTGAAAGTAAGAGATAGTACAATCCTAGTGGATTTTGATGATTGGATGTTCCTTCAAGATAGAAACATTTTAATAAATCGTGCAGAAGTTAAGAAATGGGGAATCAATGTTGGTGTTGTTACAATTACTTTTCTTAAAGTTGAATAATTAATTATGAATATTTCTAAACAACCAACCAATTATAGGTAGGTTAGAGTATAAATTTTTTCCTGTATCCCAATAATCTATATGTTTGTGAATTAGGTTTTTTTTGACTGTAATCTCGCTGACCCCTGTAAATTCAATTTTTTTTTTGAATATTTTGCAACTAAAATTCCATTTTAAAAAAGTTACAGCATTGGTTTCTGCAATATGTATCACTTTGAATTTTGGATTTCTTAATTTTTTAAACATCGACTCTAAAAGCTTTTTTAGATGCTGCCTTCCTTTGATTTTGTTGAAGGGGTCAATGAACAAAAAATCTTTAGTAACGCAATTTATGAGTTTGTTTATAGATTCTGGAGTTAAATTTTCAAAGCAGTTTATATATTGCTTTATTGCTTTCTTCATCCGGACACTTTAACTAAATTCTTAATTAAAAAAAAATAAATTTTATCAGGCAATATCGACAACAACTTCATTGGATAGATCAAGCGCTTTGGAAAAAAAATTTCAAAATCATTACTTTGAAGTTTATTAAAAATTCTTTTTGCTGCCTCTTCAGGAGACATCAAAAAAGGCATTTTAAATTGGTTTTTGTCTGTCATTGGAGTTTTTACGAATCCAGGATGAACAACTTGAACTTTAATATTGAATTTAGAAAATTCTAATCTTGATGTTTCCGCTAAAAATGTTATTGCTGATTTTGTGACCCCATACATTCCTGCCCCAGGAAGTCCTCTATAGCCTGCAGGTGAGGAAATGAATATTATGTGCCCCTTGGAGCTATCTTTCATTTTTTCTAATGCAAATGATAGGCAATTAATTTGGCCTAAAAGATTGACATCCACGACTTTTTTAATTTCGTTAGTATTTATCTCTTTTATTGAGCCTGGACTATAGATTGCTGCATTAAGAATGATAAGATCAATAAAACCGTAACGATTATAAATTTTCTTAGAAACCCTCAAACAATCTTTAGGGTTACTTACATCTAATTTCATAGGAATTATTTTCTTTGGATTATACCTTGAAGTTTCAGATAGTTTTTCTAATCTTCTGCCACTAATTATTACAGTATAATCTTTATAGGAAAATAATTTTGCTAGTTCTTTTCCAATTCCTGTGCCTCCTCCTGTAATCCAAACAACCTTTTTAATTTTCATCGTAATCTCTTAAAAAATACTCAATTTCACTCCCATCTTTAATGAAAATCATTTTGACCCAGTTTTTTCTGTCGTCATACCATATATCGATATTTACTTCCTCACCGGAAGATTCTTTTCCAATCAATTTATAATGTGTTGTTAAGATTTTATCATCGTAAATATACTTGTTCCCGAGGTTTTCTATTTTAAAATTAATAAGACTACAATCTTGAGTATTAATAACTTTCTTAAAATCTTCATTTTCAACAAGTTTGAAGTTCCAATAACTTGATGGAATAAGATTCTCAGAGGTTTGAAAATTTCCTGATGTTCCTCTAAAAATTGATGTATTTTCTGATTTTTGGTACTCACAAAATAAGTTTTCACCATTTTTATCTGTTTGGGTTTCCAATGAAACTAAGTTTCCATTTCTCCATTTTTCATTATTTTGGTGATTATAGTCGTAAACTACAAAGCCTAAAAAAGTAACTTCGAATTTAATTTTAATTTCGGCATTAAAGTCATTATTAGAATTATTAAATGTTAGCTTGTGAAAACCAATTTTTGATCCGTTTCTATAAACATTGAAGTATATATCTTCTAAATCAAAGGTTTTTGAATCTAAATTCAACCCTAGTAACAGTATTATAAAGAAAAATTTTTTCAAAGGGAAATTGATGTATGACCAAGTAAATAACTCTTGGTCATACATAAAAAAATAGTGTTTATCTTCTTTGCCCAAACAATTGGATCAACATTATAAAAAGATTAATGAAGTCCAAGTACAAAGTCAAAGAACCCATTATGGCTTTCTTACCTTCATTACCTGAACCATCATAATACATTGCCTTAATTCTTTGGGTATCGTAAGCAGTTAACCCAGCAAAGACCAGTACACCAATAACTGATATAGCAAATTGTAACCCCGTACTAGCTAAAAAAATATTTACTATTGAAGCTAATAAAATTCCAATTAAACCTATGAAAAGAAAAGATCCCCAACCACTAAGATCTTTCTTCGTTGTATAACCATATAAGCTTAAGGCTCCAAAAGCGCCTGCAGATATGAAAAATACTCTAGCAACTGATTCACCTGTATATTGAATAAAGATGGATGACAGTGATAATCCCATTACAGCTGCGAATGCCCAGAATAATATTTGAACTGTGCTTTCTTTCATCTTTGCAATTCCTACATTCAAAGCAATTATAAATGCTAGTGGTGAAAGCATAATTATGAAAGCCAAAGGTGATGCATAAATAGCTGCACCAAACGCGGTGTAAGTATTAGTTGAGAAATCAAATGCTAAACTTGATGTTAGGTGCGCAATAACACCTGTTAATGCCAAACCAACTGCCATAAAAGAATAAACTTTATTCATATAGGCTTTTAAACCCAAGTCTATTTCAGCTGTGGTTGAGCTAGATCTGACATTTCTCTCATAGTCGTATGCCATTGTTGTAACTCCTATTTGTTGTGTTAATTTGTAACTATAATATACTATTATTTATTAATAGTAAAAATATGTTACATTTTTTTAAAATCAAGAATATTTTTATTTGTAATGGAATATAGGTCTCTTGGAAATACCGATATAAAGGTTAGTTTAATTTGCCTTGGTACAATGACTTGGGGTGAGCAAAATTCTGAACAAGAGGGTTTTGAACAGATGGATTATTCTATTGACAATGGAATAAATTTTTTTGATACAGCCGAACTTTATTCAGTACCCCCCAGAAAAGAAACATGGGGATTAACAGAAAAAATAATTGGTAGTTGGTTTAAATCAAGAAAATCAAGGGCAAAGGTTGTCCTGGCAACAAAAGTCACTGGTAGGTCAGGAATGAAATGGTTTAGAAATAAGGAAACGAGATTAAATAAAGAACAAATAACCTCTGCTGTAGAAGGAAGTCTAAAAAGATTAAAAACTGATTATATTGATCTTTATCAACTTCATTGGCCTGACAGAAAAGCCAATTTTTTTGGAAAACTTGTTTATGATCACGAGGAAGAAGATGATTTCATTGAAATTAAAACTCAACTTGAAGTGTTATCAGATTTAATTAGATCAGGGAAAATTAGACATGTTGGCCTATCAAATGAAACATCTTGGGGATTGATGAAATTTTTGTCAATTGCAGAGAAATATAATTTACCAAGGGTAGTTTCTGTTCAAAACCCATATTCTCTTCTTAATAGAAGTTATGAAGTAGGAATGGCAGAAATTTCAATTAGGGAAAAATGTGGTCTTTTAGCATATTCCCCTCTTGCCTTTGGTATGCTGTCCGGAAAATATGACAATGGTTCAAAACCTGATGGAGCTAGGTTAACTTTGTTTGGTGATATGTTTACCAGATACACTAAACCAAAAGGATTAAAATATTCTGAAAAATTTAATGATTTAGCTAGGGAAAGTGGATTGACACCAGCTCAAATGTCCCTTGCATTCGTTAATTCCAGAGAATTTCTAACTAGTAATATAATTGGGGCGACAAACCTTGACCAGTTAAAAGAAAATATTGAAAGTTTCCAAGTTAAATTATCATCAGATATAATTGAGAAGATAAACTCAATTCATAATGAAAACCCTTTTCCTTGCCCTTAGATTTTTTCAATCTTTGTTTTAACAAAATATGTTGTGATTATTATTGCTAGTATTCCAATAATTGTAAGAAAATCTATTTTTTCTTCAAATAACCAAAAACCAAACAATGTTGAAAAAAAAATTCTTGTATAACTCATAATTACTATTTGATTCGTTTGAGCGACTTTATAAGATTCAGCATTAAAATATTGACCAATCAAAGCAGTTAATGTAATCAAAGAAAGATCTAGAAAATCACCTCCTATTTCAAAATTTATTTCATTTATGAAAATTAACAGAAATCCAATACATGAAATTGTTGAGTGAAAAAAAATTATAGTTAGAGTGTTATCTTTTTTACTTAGATATGATATTGAAATTATTCCACCTGAAACACACAAAGCAGAGAAAAGTGACATATATAAACCAGCCCCATTGATTATCTCTAATGGCAGGCATATCAAATAAACGCCGAAAAAACCGATAATTATGAGAAGAATGTTCAACAAAGTAATTTTTTCTTTGAATAAAAAAGTTGCAATTATTGTGGTAAAAAAAACTTTTGTAAAACCAACCGTGCTTGCTTGCGACAAAGTAATGAAAGTTAATGCTTTATAACCAAAATACATTGCTGACATTCCAAACAATGCTCTTAAGAAGTGAAATTTTAAATTTTTTGTAATCATAAATTTTGAGATTTTTTTTTTAAAAATCAAACAAAACAAAACTATGAATAAAATTCCTAAAAGTGATCTAAAAAAAACAATACTTTCAATATTCTGATGCTCAGAAATAATTTTTATTTGTACACCCAGCAACGAAAAAAAAAAACAGCTAATTATCTGAAAATATAATTTAAAATTCTGCACTTCTTTTTATCTTTCCTGCAATGTATGTATTGCAGATTATTAGTCCTGTTCCAAATAAAAATGTTATTAAATCAATTTTTTCATTAAAAAAGATAAACCCTAGAATTGTTGCAAAAATTAACTTAGTAAAATCAAATGGCATTAGGTTCGTAAGTTTTGTTAAACTAATTGCTTTGGTCCAACAATAATTTCCGAGTGTGGCTACAATTGCTAGAAATATCATAGCGACTATGATTTCAAAATTTGTTGGTGTGTTCCAGATATATATTGATGGAATCAAAGTTATTGGGGACATAAGAACAACCATACTAAACATTAATGTTAAAACATTCTCCTCTTCAGAAAGTCTTTTTACTAGGAGTCCTGCAATTGCGTGAGTTAATGCTGCAATTGTTGCTAAAATAGTTCCGAGTTCAATATTTAAATCTGGCCTAATAATGATAATTGTAAAAATAAAGCCAATAAACATTACAAATGTTTTTCTTGGCATACTTCTTTCGCCAAGGAATATAATACTCCCAAAGTAAATAAATAATGGTGTACTGAAACTTATTGCCATAACTTGTGACAAAGGAATCAAGGTATATGACCAAAATAGTAAAATCATAGTAATCCCTCCAAAGATTCCTCTTAAAAAAAATAACTTTATATTAGATTTTTTATTTAGATTTATTTTTTTTGAATATAAAAAAGGAATGAAAAAAAATACACTCAAAACATTTCTAAAAAATGCTTGTTGGACAGGATGGATGAATTCGGAATTAAATTTTATAATTACAGCTAGCACTGAAAATAAAAAACAAGATAATACGATGAGAATCAATGGATACATAATTATTTTTTTTTAAGTTTTAGTTTCTTGCAATTTAGTGTCAATTATGTCAATAAAAATAATGTTTTTTAGATTTTCATTTTTTATTTTATTTTTTTTATTTTTTTTTAATTTCACCTTTTTACCCTCAAAAGAACTTGCAAAATATAGTGATTGGTCAGCATTTGCAGAAGGAGAGGGAAAAAACTTAGCCTGTATGGTTGTTTCTAAACCAAAAAAATCTGAGGGTAATTATACAAGGAGGGGTGATGTATTTGCAATAGTTACTCATTTACCAGGACAAAATAAATGGAATGAATTTAGTATTGTAGCTGGATATAATTACCAGTCTAATAGTAATCCTGACATTACTATCGGGGACATGAAGTTTCAATTGTTTACATCCGGTTCTAGGGCTTGGAGTTTTAGTCCAAGTGATGACGAGAAAATTATTAAATATTTAAAAAATTCAATGAAAATGAAGGTTTTAGGTACATCTTCTCGAGGAACAATTACAACGGATGTTTTTTCACTCATTGGTTTTAGTAAGGCATACAAAAAAATCAATGAAGAATGTAAGAAGAAATAAAATTTAGTTAGCAATGAGCAAAAGTAGAAAAATAGTTTTGGCTTTTTCAGGAGGCCTTGATACCTCTGTAATACTAAAATGGCTTCAAAATGAAAAAAATGCGGATGTAGTTACTTTTACTGCAGATATTGGACAAGGGGAAGAAATTGAAGATGCAAGAAATAAAGCCAAACTTTTGGGAGTTAAGGAAATTTTTGTTGAAGATCTTCGTGAAGAATTTGTTAAAGATTATGTTTTCCCAATGTTCAGAGCTAATGCTCTTTATGAAGGATTGTATATGCTTGGAACATCCATTGCTAGACCGCTAATTGCCAAAAGACAAATTGAAATTGCTAGACAAGTTGGAGCAGATTATGTTTCCCATGGTTCTACAGGAAAAGGGAATGATCAGGTTAGATTTGAACTTGGTTATTATGCCAATAACCCTGAAATTAAAATTATAGCCCCTTGGAGGGAATGGGGTATGAAATCAAGGAAAGATCTTATTGATTATGCAAAAAAAAAATCAAATTCCGGTGCCAAATGACAAAATAAATGAGCCACCATATTCGACAGATGCAAATTTACTCCACACATCATATGAGGGAAAGATTTTGGAGGATCCTTGGAAGAGTCCAGATGAGTCGATGTTTAAGAGGACATTATCAATTGAGAATGCTCCCGACAAACCTCAAGAAATCACTCTTGAATTCGTTGAAGGAGATCCAGTCGAAATTAATAACAAAAGACTTTCTCCATCAAAGCTACTTGAAAAACTAAACGAGATAGGTGGAAAGAATGGTGTAGGAAGGTTAGATATTGTTGAAAATAGATTTGTTGGAATTAAATCAAGGGGAGTTTATGAAACACCCGGAGGACAAATTATGTTGGTGGCAAGAAGAGCAATGGAGAGTTTAACTTTAGATAAAGGAGCAGCACATCTTAAAGATGAGATAATGCCTAAATACGCAGAATTAATATATAATGGTTTCTGGTTCTCTCCAGAAAGAGAAATGCTTCAGGCACTTATTGATAAAACAAAAAGAAATGTAAATGGAACAGTAAAATTAAAAATTTACAAAGGCAATGTTGTGGTTACTGGACGTAAATCTAATAATAGCATTTACTCTAATAAAATGGCTACATTTGAAGAAGACGATGTATACAACCAGAAAGATGCGGAAGGTTTTATCAAACTAAATGCTCTGAGGTTAAAGTTACTCAAGAATTGAATTTAAATTAACGGGTTCTTCACCAAATTGAACATAAGAGGTGAAAAGTGTATTTAAAAGTAGGCAAGCAATGGTCATCGGTCCTACCCCTCCAGGAACCGGCGTGATTTTTTTTGCATTCCTCAAACATTCTTCATAATCAACATCACCAACTAATATTTTTTTTCCATTTCTCTCGATTCTGTTTATTCCAACATCAATTACGATGGAATCTTTCTTAATCCAGTCACCTTTTACCATTTCAGAAATTCCAACGGCAGCAACTAATATATCAGCCTTTTTTACTAATTCTTTTATGTCTTTAGTTCTTGAGTGAGCAATTGTTACTGTTGCATTCATACTAAGTAATAAAGCTGCCATAGGTTTTCCAACTATATTAGATCTACCTATTATAACTGCAGATTTTCCTGATAAATCTTGATCTATTTTTTTGAGTAATATGCTACAACCAAGTGGTGTGCAGGGAACTAAAGAATTTAATCCAGACCATAATTTTCCAACATTTTCAGCATGGAAACCATCAACATCTTTAATGGGAATTATTGCATCAAGAACTTTATCTGAGTTAATGTGATCTGGAAGGGGCAGTTGCACAAGTATACCTTGTACATTTTCATCTTTGTTTAATTCGTTGACTAGATTAAGCAGTTCTTCCTCAGTAACAGAATTATCAAGTCTATGTTCAATTGAATTAAAACCAACTTCTTTAGTTTTTTCGATTTTGTTTCTAACATAAACTTTGCTGGCGGGATTTTCACCAACGAGTACAACTGCCAAACCAGGAGTTTTTTTTGTTTTCTTTCTTAAGTCATCTCCAAAAAATTTAATTTTTTTTCTGATCTCTGAAGAAATTAATTTGCCATCAATTATTTTTTCATTTTTCATCTAAAAACCATATTTCGTCATAACAAATTGCGTTGCTTCAATGATTATAATTAAAATCACTGGGGAAATATCAATAGCTCCAAAATTAGGTAAAAATTTTCTAATAATTTTCAATAAAGGTTCTGTTAATCTAAAGAGAAAATCCATTACCATTGAAATCAATTTGTTATTATAATTAATAATGTTAAAAGAAATAAGCATATTTAAAATCACATAGATAATAATTGAATATTTATAGATTTGAAGAATTTGGAATAAAACATAGGCTATAAAATCAAATATATACATAATGTAAAAGAACTTAATTTTATAATATGAAAAATAGTGATGATCAAATAAATTTTAATTTTAGTAGATCGATAGATTTCCAGAAAAATTTAGAATTAAATGACTTCGAAGATATTTTAAAAGATTTAATTTCATTATCAAATAAAAGTTTACTTTTTAAAAAACATCTTAAACTTTTGATTTTAGAATTATATTACTGTTGGTTTGAATCAGAGGAACAATTTTTATCTGTCTCAATGTCAAAAAGAGGTTATTATTCTAAATCAAGATATAATCCTAATTCAATTTCATCATTCACAATTAAAATTATAAATTTTCTAAAAAGTGAAAAATTGATTGACTTTTTTCCTGGTTTTTTTGATGCAAAAAACAATGTTAGAAGATTGTCGAGAATTAGAGCTTCAAATATTTTAAAGAATGAATTTGAAAAAATTAATTTTAAAGGTGATTGGAATATTAATCATCAAAAAAGAGAATATGTAATTGGAATGGACCTAACAAATAAAAGGATTGAATATGCTGATAATTTTCGATCTCATGAGATACGAGAAATTGTCAGAAATTACAATCATCAGATATCAAAAACATTTTTTGATATTCCAGATTGTAAAGGTTCTTTCATTGATAGATCTGATAACAAAAAAATTGTAATTTCTGAATCAACATCTCTTAGTAATTTTCATTTCTATGAGAATTTTGAAACTACTGAAGACATATCTGGAGGTTGGTGGGATAGATTTGACATTCAAAGTCTTGGTATTTATAAGAAAAAACTTATAATCAATAACAACCTGACAGGTTTCATTGATTTACTTGATTATTTCTTTTTCTACTTGAGTAAAAAACTTGAATTGAAGATTGAGCATTCAGATGTAAATGATTTAGATTATTTTAATATTGACCAAAAATGTTATTTAATAATAAAAGGCATTAATTCTAAAAGTTTTAAAAGTATCTTTAGGTCTTTATCCCTTGAGAAAAAACAATATTTTCAAGAAAAAGAAATTTCATCAGAAAATTTAAAAGCAATTTTGGAAACCTTTATAAAAAAAAACTCTAAACTTACTTTGAATTTCTATAAGCAAAAAAATATTAAATGGAGTGGATTCGTTTCAGCTGTTTTTTTTGAATTGTTGAAGAAAATTGGTGATATAAATGTATCTTTATTTTTAGTAAGGGACAAAATATATTTCCCTTTTGATTTTGGTGATATTATTGCCGTTAAAATCCAGAACATTCTAGAAACCAAATTAAGAATTAACAAGCTTGATGTAAAAATACACTCTTGCAACCCTTATGACTTTAAACCCAAAGGTTTTTTTGGTAAGATAATTTCATCTAAAAGTAACTTTTCATTAAGATATTTGAAAAGAAAAAGTAGATATAGAATTTAGCAAGATAAATGGCAAAATCAAGATTTGGACTAGATCAGAAAAAATTTAATAAAGGCAGTAAAATTTATGTAAAGGGAGATAAAGCTGACTTTGCCTATTATATTCATGCAGGACAAGTTAATATCTATTCCCCAGGAGGGCTTTTACTGGGAAAAATAGGAGAGGGTGAAATATTTGGAGAAAGAGGCCCTTCTTTGGATGAATCTAGATCAATTACTGCTGAGGCACACACAAATTGCATATTGTATCCAATCAGTGAAAAAACATTAAAAGAGAAAATTAGTAAGGCTGATCCTGTTGTCAGAGCAATTCTAAGAAGTTTATTAATGAGACTTACGGACATTAATGCTAAAAGTGAAGATTTTTGGAGGAATCTTAATATAATGACTTCACTCAGTGAAAAAGATGATTAAAGTGAATTTTTACCTTGTCTGTGTAAAGTGTTCTCTTCACCATTTACCAAATTCCAAAATTCTTTCATATAATCATCACCAAATCGATTGATACTAAATTTTTTATAATCAAATTTTTTATTAAGGTTTCCCTCACCAACTACTTCTTCAGCAACTACCTCTCCGAGAACAGGAGAGTACTTCATTGCTTGACCTGAACCAAGATTATGAAAAAGGTTATTTATTTTTGAATCTTTTCCTAGAATGAATCTTAAATCTGGAGTTATATCAAAGAAAGACCTATAACCTGAGGCGTAAACTGTTTTATCTATATTAGAAAATCTTTTCTTAGAAATGTCCTCGTAGTTCTTTATTTGATTGTAGGCAAGTGACTGATTCATTGGTTCGTTCAAATATTCACCACCATTAACTGCAGTAAGATCATTAATAAAACTTTTTGCTATTTCATAAACAGATCTTTTTCTTGGTTGATGCGCATGCATCTTGTTCCCTCTCCAAGATCTAAAATAACATAAGTTTATGTAATCAGCAATTATTGGATACTCATATTTGATTTGCTTAGGGCTTTCCATCCAATTTACTACAGAAACTGGTTCGATAGTTACAGGAATTTTAAGTCCAATTTTTGAGAAAAGCTGAGAACTCCAAGCACCAGTGGCATTGACAAAGTTTTTAGCTTTAAAATTTCCATTATTTGTTAAACAACTTAGTATTTCACTTCCTTTGCATACAATTGTTTCAACTTCGGTTTTTTCGAGCAATTCAACTCCATTTTCATCTATTGCATTATACAAAACGGATCTGAGAATACTTGGGTCTAACTGAAAAGCATCGGGTTCATAGAAATAGGACTCATTATCGTTAGTTATAAGTGTAGAACCACATTTTTTTATTGCAGATTTTGAATCGATTTCTTCAAAGACAAGGTTAATTTTTTTCATTCTTTCGGAAAGTTCCGACCAAGCTGGGTTGCTACCATCTGAATTTTTTTTTGCAATCCAAATTGCACCAAATTCGTCTAATTCCATATCAACTCCCCAATGAAGTTTTAGATTTTTCCACATTTTTGAGCCTATTGAGGCCATTTGGGATGCATCTGGGTCTGCATTTGCAGATCTGACTATGCCAGAATGTCTAGATGATTCTGCAGCGCATAAAACAGCTTTATCGACAAGAACTACTTTTTCATCTTTGCCCAATTCGTTTAATTTTCTTTGGATGGAAATCGCAGTTGCTGCGCCTAAACATCCACCACCTATGACAAGAGTATGATACATATTTACAATGATTAAAGAATATTGATATAAAATATAACATAATAATTGCAAGGTTTTTTTATGATTATTTTTTCTGATTTTATATTTGGTAATGGTTGGGTAGGAAGATTTTCTAAATTAAAATCTGGAGAATCAGCAGATTTATTGAATTTAAAAGAGATTGATAAAAAAAAATATCCTTTTCTCTTAGAGAGTTCATCAAGAGGAAACGAAAGGAATAGATTTTCAATTCTTTTTTTCAAACCCAAAATTATAATAAAAAAGGATAAAAATGATGATTTTAGTTTTCTAAAAAAACTGGATGAGAATTGGATTGATCAAAAAATTGAACAAGACAAACTATTATGGAAGGATAAGCGAATTCCTTTTTGCGGAGGTTGGTTTGTTTATCTTGGATATGAGCTAGCCAAAGAAATAGAACCATCACTAAAAATTCCTGATTCTCCTTTTGAACTTCCAACAGCTTTCGCTGCAAGAGTTAATACAGCCATTATTTTTGATCATATTGATAATGAGATTTTCATTACATCTGATAAAGAAGATGATTATGAAAGGGATTTTAAAGAAATTATTAAAGATTTTAAAAAAACTTTAACGAGATCAAAAATCAGGAAAAATATTGGATCTACAGAAATTTCTATGAAAGGAAGCGAAAAAGAACATCAAGAACAGGTAAAAACTTGCATAGATTATATCTTTCAAGGTGAAATATTTCAGGCAAACTTATCAAGGCAGTGGAAATTTAAAATTAAGAATGGACTTGAAGACATTGATATCTATAGGCAACTCAGGAAAAAAAATCCCTCTCCTTTTTCAGGTTTAATTTCTTATGATAAAAGTAGTATAATTAGCTCGTCACCGGAGAGATTAGTTTCAGTGGATGGTGAGGATCTCCAAACAAGGCCAATAGCGGGCACAAGACCAAGAGGAGGTTCAGGATTACTAGATATTGAGTTGTCTAAAGAACTAATTAATTCAGATAAAGAAAAAGCAGAACATTTAATGCTCTTGGATTTAGAAAGAAATGATATTTCAAAGGTTTGTAAGGCAGGTTCTGTTATCGTAAATGAAATGATGACAATTGAGTCTTATGCACATGTTCATCATATTGTATCAAATGTTTGCGGAAAAAAATTAGATGACATTACTCCAGGAGAAATAATCTCATCAGTGTTTCCGGGTGGTACAATTACTGGATGTCCAAAAGTGAGGTGTATGCAAATTCTTGGTGAATTAGAAAAAGTTGGTAGAGGGCCTTATACTGGTTCAGTTGGATACATAACACATTCAGGAAATATGGATATAAATATATTGATACGGTCAATTTTAAAAGAAAAAAACAATCTTTTTTTTAGAGCTGGTGGAGGAATTGTAGCTGATTCAAAACCAGAATCCGAAACACTTGAAACGGAGGCTAAAGCTAATGGTATGCTTAAAGCCATAGGATCATTCAAAAATGACTAATTATTTATCCCTAATTAATGGTAAGTTTCAAGATACGATTTCAGTTCTTGATAGGGGGCTTTCGTATGGTGATGGTTTTTTTGAAACTATGCTTTGGACTTTAAAACCTGATGCTTTTAACAATCAAATGTTTGGTGTGGAATTTTGGAGCGAGCATTTAAATAGAATGAAAAAAGGTTGCAAACTTTTGAAAATTAAATTTCCTGAAATTAGAACTATTCTCCAACAAAGAGAAAAGATACTCAGAAAATCACACTCTAAAGGATTTAAATCTGGAGTGCTCAAAATGATTATAACAAGAGGTGTTGGCGGAAGAGGTTATAAGTTTGAAGAAAATATGGATCCAACTATAATTTTTATAACATTCCCTCTATCAAAATCTGAAAAGAAAATTTATAACTTTGGTGTTAAAGCTAGATACTGCAGGAACAAAATTTCAGGTAATGAAAGCTTATTTGGATTAAAACATTTGAATAGACTAGATTCAGTTTTAGCTAGATCTGAGTGGAAAGAAGAGTTTTTTGAAGGAATTTTTCTAGACAAAAAAAACAATATAATTGAAGGAACAATGTCTAATGTATTTTTCATAAAAAAAAATAAATTATTTACTCCTTCAATTAAGGAACATGGAATAGATGGTGTTATGAGGCAGGTGCTAGTAAAAAAATCAAAATTTTTTTTTGATCAAATAGTTGTTAAAGATATAAATAAAAAAATGGTTGATGATTTTGATCAAATGTTTCTAACAAATTCTGTAATCAGAGTTTTGCCAGTAAGAAGTTTGTCCAAAAAGAAATTTTTGATATCAAAAAATTTAATGACATTAGTTAAATATTTTAATGAAACAGAAATTCATAAGAAAAAAAAAAATTTAGAAATTGATTAATGAAGTTCTAAGATTGTTTTTTTTAACCAATTATTATTAATTTTTTGAGTGTTTTGCAGTTGTATAATTTCTTCATCTAATTTTTTTAACTGATTAGTTTGTTTGAGAATTTGGAGTATTAATTTCCTTGAATCAAGATTAAGAGGATTAATTTTTTTAATCTGGAATAAAATTTTCAAGGCACTTTCAAATTGACTAGTATTTTTTTTTAAAACTGAATATTCGTACAAAATTTTTTCGTCATTGGGAAAATATTTTAAAGACTTTTTATAATACAAGTCTGCTTTTTGATTGTGTCCGGTAATTAAACAAGTTCTTGCCAATAAAATCCAACCGTCTCTATCATTTGGGTTGTTTTGAAGTTTTTTTTCTAGGAAAAAAATTATTTTTTGAGGCTCTATCTTTGAAAAATTTTCAGGATCATTTATTAAATTTTGAATTTCTTTTTCTAGTTGGCTATGAAAAAAAAAGGAATTAATGTTACCTAATTCTTTGTATAGCATAAAAGTTGAAAAACTGATAAAGAAAAAAATTGCCAAAAATTTTTTTTTTTCTTTAACAGGATTAAATACATAAACTGTCACAAGAAAAATAAAAAAAAATGTTAAAGTGAAAAAAAATATCATCTTTTTTTTTTTCTAAAGAAAACATATGATAATAATATTAAAATACCAAAGGGAACAATCCACAGCCAGACTGTGTCTGATCTTACTGGAGGACTGTACAATACAAAATCACCATATCTAGAATGAATATAAGAAATGATTTCTTTTTTTGTTTTCCCTTCGACAATTTTTTTTCTAATGAGAGTTCTCAGATCTCTTGCAATGTCTGCATTTGAATTTTCTATATCTTCATTTTGACAAACAAGACACCTGATTTTTTTTCCAATTTCTCTGGCAATTCTCTCAGAATTTGGATTTTTTAGCATCTCATCAGGTTCAACGGAAAATGAGTTTGAGTGTAAGAAAAAAATTAAGTTAAAAAATACAAAAAATTTCATTAAAAATCATTGATGAGTTTGTATATATATTCTAAATCTTTTTTCATTATTGGTCCAATGTGCTTGTGAATGATCATTCCTTCTTGATTAATAAAAAATGTTTCAGGCAAACCATAAACACCCCAATTAATGCTTGTCATTCCATCATCATCAAGCCCGATATTTTGGAAAGGATTTCCTAAATCATTCAACCATCTGATCAATTTTTTTTTTTCATCTTTTTTTGCAATTCCATATACCTTGAATGTTTCTGAGAGTTTTGTCAGTTGAGGATGTTCAATTTTACAAGGAGGACACCATGATGCAAAAAAGTTTAATATTTTAATTTCTTTGGATTTAAGATCAGTAGAAGAAAATGATTTATTTTTATTTATTGAATTGAGTTTGAAGTAGGGAATTTCCTTTGCAATTAAATTTGATGGGATTTGAGTTGGATCCTTTTGAAGTCCTTTAAAAAAAAGATACATAGAGGATAAAAGAAAGATAGTAAGTAAAATATATTTCATTTTTTATGTTTAATTACTCTAAAAAAAGATGTTAATCCACCTAAAACAAGTAAAAAAACTCCAGACCATATCCAAATTGTAAAAGGATTAAACCAAACTCTAGTCGTCCAAGACTCAGAATCTTTAGTGAAATTTTTATCTCCTATAGCTATATACAAATCGCCTAAAATAGTAGAATGTATTGCGGCTTCAGTGGTTACTTGTTTACCTGCATTGTAGTACCTTTTTTCTGGTTCTAATTTAGTAACAAAAGAATTTTCTCTAAAAACTTCAAAATCACCTTTTTGACTAATGTAATTTGGGCCTTCCACTATTTTCACACCTTTAAATTTAACATCAAATTGATTAATTTTTATAATTTCATCGATCTCTTGAAATTGAATTCTTTCTATTTTTAGAATAGAACTTCCTGTAGCACCAATTATAATTAATCCTATTCCTATATGGGAAATAGATTGTGAGAAAAGTTTAGCGGGTATAGGATTTATCTTGAATTTGGGTCTAAAATTTATGAATTTAAATAATTCAAATATGGAGGAAATTATAACCCATGTTGCAAAAATAAAGAATATTAATGCTAATACTGGACCACCAAAATTTAAATACCATAAAAAGATTGAACTAACAAAAAATAATAAAACTAAAAGTTTTAATCTGATTAGCAATTTCAATAAATCATCTTTACCCCATCTTAAGAAAGGACCTATAATCATTCCTAAAATCATAGGTATCATTACTGGCGCAAGGATTGAATTAAAAAAAGGCGCCCCAACAGATAATTTATTTTTGAAAAATATACTTGAAATTAATGGATAAATCGTTCCAATTAGAATTGTAAAAGTAAGAGAAATCAGAAAGATATTATTAAGAGAGATGGCCCCTTCACGTGAAATTAAGTTGATTTGATGGTTAGATGAATATAATTCCGTTCTTTTAAGGAAATAAAACAACCCCACTGTTGATATTGCTAACAACATAATTAAAATAAAAATTCCTCTTGTTGGATCATTTGCAAAGGCATGAACTGAAACTAAAACACCTGACCGAACCAAGAATGTTCCTAGTAAGCTTAACAAAAAAGTTATAATAGATAAAAGTAGCGTCCAATTGATTAGTATATTGTTTTTCCCTGAAATTATGACGGTATGAATCAATGCTGAGGCTGTAAGCCAAGGTAATAATGAGGCATTTTCTACTGGGTCCCAGAACCAGAACCCTCCCCATCCTAGTTCATAATAAGCCCACCAACTCCCTAGACCAATTCCTGCGGTTAGGAAAGTCCATGAGATAAAAACCCAAGGTTTTAATATTTTAATGAAGTTAGTTTTTTTTTTAAGCATTAGGACTGCCAAGGATATAGAATAAACGATTGAAAAACCAACATAACCTAAATAAAGCATTGGAGGGTGAATCACAAGTCCAGGATCTTGAAGTAGTGGATTTAAATCTGAGCCTTCAATACTTGGTGGGAATGAACGATCAAAAGGGTTGGATGTGAAAATAACAAAAGCACAAACTAAAAAAATAAGTGAATTTTGGATAGTTAAAGTTTTTTTTTTCAAGTTGTGATCTGAAATTTTACTAATTGAAAATAAGAACCCAAAAAAAGTCATCACTAAAAGCCAAAGAAGAATAGATCCTTCATGATTACCCCACACACCAGTAATCCTGTATACTAATGGAAGTTGAGAGTTTGAGTTTTTAGCAACTACATTCAGACTAAAATCTGAGACAATAAATGAATAAGTAAGACAACAAAAAGATAATAAAGTAAAAAAAAAAACTAGAAAACTAATTTTCTTTTGAGGAATAAGATTGATTATAAACCCTTTGTTGTTTGGAGTAAGAGGTGAAATAAAAGAAAAACTTGAAATAATTAAAGTCAAAAGTAGAAAAAAAATACCAAATTCTGAAACCATAATTTTAATTTTCTTTTTTAGATGTGTTGAGAAAATCTAATTCAGGAGGCATATAATTTTCATCATGTTTTGCTAATACAGTTTCAGCATTTATTTCAAAATTATTAATTAACACACCCTCAACCACAACACCCTGCCCTTCTTGAAAAAGATCGGGAAGGATTCCTTTGTAAAAAACGAAAATTTCCTCCTTAAAATCTGTGATTACGAAACTTATTTTTTGTATTTTTTTTTCTTTTTCTTGAACTATTTCTTTAACAACGCTATTTTTTTTCACCATACCTCCAACTCTAATTTTTTGGTCAGTAATAGATTCTTTTTTTGTTACCTCAGAAGGCGAAAAAAAAAAAACGAGATTATTCTTTAAATTATTAAAAATAGTTATGCACCCTACGAAAAATATAATCAATAAAGATGTTAGAGTTACAAGTCGTTTATTTTTTGCTTTCATTTTTTATAATTTTGCTAAAAACTTTTTCTAATTTGTTCACCTTCCTTAAACTTAATATGAAAATAAGTATAAGAATAAAAAAAACAATTAAATATGACGAAATAACATAATAGAAATGCTGATTTGAATTTATAAAATCAAGGAAATATGTCATCTATTTTATTTCATTAGTTTTAATTATTTCTATTTTCCTCAAGATAATTTCACCTCTAATTCTCAAGAAAACCAATGTTAAAAAGATAAAAAGAAAAGAAAAAGTCATTATGAATAAAGGTATGAGCATTGAAGAATCAATTGAAGGAGAACTAAATTTAGATATACTTGCAGGTTGATGAAGAGTGTTCCACCAATCAACAGACCATTTTATAATTGGTAGATTTATGATTCCCACCAAAGTCAATATTGCAGCATTTCTGTCTCCTTTTCTAATATCGTCATAAGCATTTGAGATCAATATGTGCCCAATATAAATGAAAAGTAGAATGAGTTCTGATGTTAATCTAGCATCCCAAACCCACCAAGTTCCCCAAGTGGGTTTCCCCCAAATTGAGCCTGTCAATAAAGTGGCCAATGTAAATCCCACACCAATTGGTGCACATGCCCTTGAAACAATGTCAGCAAGAGTATGTTTAAAAACTATGGAAATAAAACTACATAAGGCCATTATGGAGTAAGTTAGCAGTGAGAACCATGCACACGGAACATGAACATACATTATTCTTACAGTCTCTCCTTGCAAATAATCTGGAGGACTTTTAAAAAAACAATAAAATAATCCCAGAAAAAGCAAGGTAAGGCTTAGCGTTAAGCTTAAAGGATAAATTTTTCTAGATAATCTCTGAAAATTAGATGGGTTGGCAAATCTTGTAAACATTCTAATTATTTATTTCCTTAATTATTAATTTCCCCAGTATTAACGATATTGGTAATGTAATCAAAAATAATCCAAATAAAACGAAAATTTTTTTTTCAAAATCAAATCCAATAAAAGAGTTATAGGGTAATGTTGCAAATATGATCGAAGGAATAAAAAAAGGGGTTATTATTATAAATTGAAAGAATCTATTTCTTTTGATTTGCATTGAAAATAATGCTGATAACAATGAAATAAGGACTAAAGTTGGTGTGACCATTAGCATCGTAATTAATAAATCAACTACAACTTCAAATTTTGCTTTAAAAAAAATCGATGAAACTGTAACAATTATCACACTAGGTAGAAAAACTATTATAAACATTACTATGCTTTTTGTTATTAATATTAACTCCCCTGAATAACCAAGAAACTGTAATTCTCTTAAACTTCCATCATAAAAATCTTCCATCACAAAATTTTCTGATATTAAAATTAATCCAAACAAAATTACTACCCAAATAATTGAGTTATAAAGGTCAGACAAAGTTTCTGTATTAGATCCAAGTGAAAATATGAAAATTAATAATGCCAAAAAGAAAAATATGGAATAGGCAAAGATACTATTTAGGTTTAAGAATGCTAAATTCAGTTCCCTATTAATTAATCTTTTGAAACTATCCATCTACAATTTTTCCCATATATCTATGTTTTTAAGATTAAACTTCGAAGCATTTTTTTTTAAAATAACTTTTTTACTGAATTCTATCTCAGGGTCTATATGGCTTGATAAAAGAGTACATCCATTTTGATTGATATGAGATTTAAGAAGTTTTTTTAAGCTTTTCACTGTTTTGTCATCTAATCCATTAAATGGTTCATCCAGTAACCATAATGCTGTATCAGCAAAAAGAAGTTTAGTTAGAGAGACCTTCTTCTTTTGGCCATATGATAGGTTTCTTACAAGCTGATCTTTAAATTGAAAAATTTCGAAAAATTTAAGATTTTTATGGAATTTATATTTATTTATAACCTTTTCCTTGAGATCCAGCCAAATTTTTAAATTTTCTTGAACCGTAAGGTTCTCTTTTAATGAATCTTTATGGGGTAAATATGTAAAGTAATCCCTTTTTCTAACAATATCATTAATTAAAATCCCATTGATTTTAATGGTTCCTTTTTCAGGTTCAATTAGTCCAACAGCCATATCCATAATGCTTGTCTTACCAACACCATTTTCTCCAACTAAAAGTAAAGTTTGATTTTTTTTTAAAATTAAATTGAAGTTATCAAAAATTTGTTTTTTATTCCTATATAAAGAAATGGATTTAATTTCTAAAATCATAAGTTTCTGATGATAATATAATATTTTGTATAGAAAATGCATTTAGTAGAAAATAAATTTTTAAAAAATAAATATATTGGTAATAAACAGTATAAAATTTATTGTTTACGCGAGACTGAGAAGATTTTTGGATACGATGCTAAAAAGCTTCCATTTACTTATAGAATTCTCCTAGAAAATATAATCAGAAGAAAAAATGATTTAAATAAAGAGGATAAAGAAATTAGTAGCTTGATTGAGAGAAAAACTGGTAATGAAATTTTTTTCTCTCCTAGTAGAGTTTTAATGCAAGACTATACGGGAGTTCC
>MDTE01047098.1_pt1 | contig 25387 bp, 17 predicted proteins | sample 811231 | NCBI WGS metagenome assembly MDTE01 (sample SAMN05326651, study PRJNA326480) | marine metagenome | isolation source: seawater | place: Indian Ocean: Red Sea | collected 2010
TCTATACAAACCTCCCTCTTGCGACGGTTATCTGCCACTCGACCTTACAGTGCGGTCACATGGGATGCAGCATTCGGCCCTACTGGTGGGGCTGTGTATCCGACTCCCCGGGGGCATGACCTGTCTCATGCGGAGGGCAACAGCCTCGCAACAGCCATGCTTCCTCTGCATCGTATTAAGAAGAGCGAAAATAGGGCTCTCAACAGCGCGTCCAGCATCAAGGACTACATTGCTAATGGGGGGAGTGTTTCCGGCCTCAAGGCAGAGGTTGCATTAGGCAATGTCATTCTTGATGAAGCCAATACTGATATTCTCACACGTGGATCATACCTTTGGGTCAGTGACAGCGAACTTCGCATAAAAAGGATATTCACCAGGCCTCTGAGTGCCGTCGTCTCAATCGCAAATAGTTGATTCTTTTCATCAGATAGCCCTGGATCTCCCTGGGTTGATTGCTCGCTGACTCGAAAATGGCGGGAGCCAGGCGGAGCTTGCGCGGATCCTGAGGCAGCCCCGACAGCCGACCTGCCGGAGGTCCCTCATCATCGTGACCGAAAGTCCGAGTCACACAGACTCGGACTCGTTGTAGCCCCGGCGGGCCGGGCCGGCGCGTACTGGCAGCCTGAGCCGGAGGCCCGGGAGGTGCCGCTTCGATGTCGCGCGGCGAGGCGCGATGGGAGAATAGATAGTGGTGTATGTATTATGTAGTTGGCGTTCAAGTCAACTTGAAGGACTACCCTGACTTACTTCGACATCACATGCAAACAGTTCGACCATCACCTCAAGTGGTGAGCACTAGAGAAATCGACCGAGATCGGCGGACCACGGAGAGCCGGCCCAGGTCTGCGTTGGGACTCCGAAGAACAGCACAGACGCGAACAGTGTAAGCTGTCATGTCTCCCAGATCAAATTCAAAGTCAGCCCTCACTTGTTCTTTTGTGTCACCCTGGCAAACGAGTTCAATTTCGTTGACATGCACACACCAGACACCATCGTCTGGAGGCACGAACGATTGTAGACTAACTGTCACCGGGATAGAGCATTTCCAGATTGAGCCAGGGTTCTGCACATCGTGACTGCAAACAAGGGTGTCTTCTTCTCCTGGGGCCATGATTTCAAGGTCAGCTATCGACCGTGGGGAATCCAATGTCCAAACTAAGGTATTTACGAGCACATTTGTCAGAGTTTCAAGACAAAAATAATTAGCTAAGATCTTCGGACCGAGCGAAAGGACGCGCACCAATGATGCATTATCACCTGGAGTGCGAATAACAGCACCAACAGCAAGACTGGCGAGATACAGGAAGGTTCCTATGTCGCTTGGTTGTGAAAATAGAAGTCCAAGGGGCTGACTAGACCGCAGAACTGCAAGGAACGTCTCTGCACGCATCAGTCGTTGAACATGGACACATCGACGACGGTACGATCTAATATGTTTTCCCCCATTCCAACTAGCAAAGTCGTACCAATCCAGACATTCCATCTCTTGCTTAGGGGCGGTGTTTTTGTTATAAACCCAGTAATTATCTCGACCATTAGCTGAGCCTGCGCAGGAACCAGTAGTCGAACAAAACCAATCCTTATGGAGCGCGGCTACATTAACGCCAAGGGCAACCCGTGCGTTGGGGTGATGCTCGAGACACAGAGGCAGTTTGGAAACGATAGAATCATGAAATATCGCATCAAATCTTAACACTTCCTTGCAATTTATGCCCATGGGCAGAGCTGGACTGCGTACATGTTGAAGGGAAATCGCGGTCACCGGGCGCCGTGGCATACCACGGATCCCACCCCCTGTGGCGCATGCTGCAAAATCATCCAACGCGCTGACTAGGCGCATGGCAACACCACCCCAAGGACCACGAGCCACTACAAGCGCCGAACCAGCGATTGCGTTGACATCCATGGTGCTTGCATCGAATACTCGTAACTGCCATTCGCGATCATGCGCCAAGAATGCTGGTAATAGTCCGTATATGAATTCCCAGTCTACGATGTCGCCACCGTCAACAATAACGGTGACTATGGGCCGACCGGATCGTGGTTTTTGTGATCTTACACTATTGTAGTGACGTGCAGCGACATTTAAGATTATCGCCGCCCGTGTGTCGTATGTGTGATGCCTAATTGCATGTGCGCGTGCTTTAGCAGCAACGCGACGTAGTAAGGTCGAGGAGGGGTGATACGCAACTAGCAGATCTGTGATTGCTTTAATTCCATCAGTCGTCGCGTAAGTTACGACACCATGCGATCTTATTGCACCTCGCAACTCGGAGAAAAAGTCTACTCCACGCTCTTCAACAGCAACAAATTGACCACCGCTGCACGCGAGTGCCTCAAATACACGGTTGTTCACCATGCCCAGGCGCCGCTGTGAAGAATCGGTTGTGCCGAGTATTACGGTTGCATTTGCATAAAGTCTGGCGATGCTACCACTAGGGAGTCTGCCTTGCCAGCAGCAAGCCGCCAGCCGCGCATAATCCTTGTCTTGCAGCGAAAAATGATCCCACGCAGACCCATAGATTTTCAGCCTTACACCGGGAACGTCATACAGAGCAAGAAGTGTCTTGGCGAGTAGCGCTTTGCTGTATGAGGGCTGCCCAAGATACACAACGACAGTATCATTGCTGGAGGGATGCCTGTGCGGAGACCATCTTTGAGGTCGATCGAGTCAGCCCCTACGCCATGGACGCGATGCCATCCCATTAACTGTATGGTGTGGAGGGTTAAGAGTACGATTTTCTACACAGATCGTTGCGCGCGCGCGTCAGACGGTGGTTTCATTTCTCTAGTATCCACGGCGAGTGCTACGAACTCACGAGGTGCGAGGTTCTGCGTGGAGCGACGCCGTCGCGTTGACGCAGTCGACACGTCTCACGCTGAAGAGTCATGTCCGCGCCGAGTCGCCGACGGCCTTGTGAAACCAAGGTGACGCCAAACCAAGAACATTACCACCTGCCATAGTAAATCCATGTAATGCCAAAAGCCGTGAGTTTGTGAGAAAACTATCGACATCAATCGCTGCTACCGAGGCGAGTGTTGGATATGTGTCCAGACACCAATGGAACCTGTGTGGAAATCAACCAGCGAGTCAGGTTTTCTGAGAATTACTGCGAGAGTGCTTCGTCAACCTCCACGCCATCGAGCAGGCGCAGTTACGGGATGACATCGCATCGATGGCGCACGGGCCGCCTAATTTGCTTTCCACACAGAATGGAACACAGCGATTTGTTTATTAAACCGACGCATGCCACGTATTACAGACTGGACCTGTGTGCAACTCAACCACTGAGTCAGGTGCACCTGGATAATTCTTCACAAAGTCATTGCTCGGCGACAACGCAGCCGTGCTGGCCAAGCCGAGTGGTGAGAGACCCGCACTACCATGCGATCGAGCAGACGCTGCGTTGATAGCGAAAGGCGCAGTGAAATTTGATTTGTGCACCTGGAATAGACAGGACCGGAAAACCCCTCTACGAGTAACATATCCCATTGGTGGGCAATTCCTAAGTCAGGCGTGTAAGCAGACGTCGCGACGATGCCGTGGAAGGCGCCGTGAAATTTTGAGCACCTTCATAGCAAAATGGAGCAAATATCTCCACAATCGAAACATCAGCCCTTTTGAGGAAGGCACGTCGCAGCCCACGCGTAGTGACCTCGGAGCCGGCAACCCAACCATGTAGAGAGGACTTAGATTGGGCATGCAATGCGATCTTTAAACCAAGATCAACATTTGTGCTTCGAGCGAAAGCAACGAGTACACAATATGCCAGGAGCAACCTGAAGCCATCCATCTGCAACTCGAAGTAAGCAGGTTCCAAGATGAAAGTTCATTATTGCTTTTTGACAAATACCGTATGAATACATAGGTACCGTAGGTACCGTACCGTAGGTATTTTGTTAAGTTATGAAGGACCGTACCGTAGGTACCGTAATTTGCATAGTCTCTTGACACGAAGTGGGGGGGAGGACGGCCATCTAGACATTGATCAAGAGCTAGAAAAAGCGAGGGACTTCTAAAGGATCAATATGATGATGCAAAAAATATCAATACAGCTTCATGCAGATGACATCATCTATAAGCCAGAAGATATTGCTGAGTTGGAAGAATACCCACCTGATCAGCGTGAAGCAATGGTGGCAGCAATAATGAAAGAGATTGGCGACTTGTGCAAAATAGGTGTGTTTAGCCTAGAGGTGACTCTAGACCATTCCAAGCCGTCAGCACAAGGCTGGTGTTGAAGATCAAGCGAGATGCAGATGGCACCTATCGAAAACACAAGGCGCGCCTAGTACCTATTTCCCTGCTCATGAAGTCGCCTCTCACTCCGAGTCCCAACCATGACTATTATCATCCTCAGTCACTTTTATTGACGGACGAACTTCCCGTTGCAAATTTCATAGTCGGACCAAAACGGCAACAATATTCAATGGTCACTTACCTTGCGATGGAGGGGCACTGGGACTCGGACTATCATGATATCGTCTCTAGTGACCGTTATTAAACTCAGTGTTGCGACGGTCATGGATAGTCTCAATTTGACACATAGAGAAGCAATGTATCTTCTTGATCACGTTGGAGCAGATAAAGACATCATTACACTACGACTTTCTACAACAAGAGTGGGAGGAGATAAAATCTACTTTTTCCGAGGATACCAAGGGCCGGGACGTCTAGGGACTTGGGAAGAAAGAGGGACTGGGAAGAAAGGGGGAAAGGGGAATATGGGAAGAAAGGGGCGTCCGACGAAACCCCGTAATAAATGATTTTACGCATTCAAGTTTTGGTTGGGCTATTCGAATTCAAGTTTTGGTAATTTCGGGGGAATGGGAAACAAGGGGGAACGCGAGGATTTTCAGTCTCCCAGCTCCGGGGGTGCTCTGTTTTGATGCGACTCAGGTCGAATGACCTGGGCCCGGGGAGTGACAAAGACGACACCCCCGGGCCACTTCCCGGGCCCTACTCTCTCGTCTCTCTACGAAGCGTGCCCCGAATATTATATATATTGGGAATAATGGGAGCGAAGAGCAACCTGCCAGCGCCCCGGACAGGGGGCGCAGCCACATGTGTGCTCATTTCGCCAAGGGGGGTTCGTCGGAGTCCTGTTTGCCTCTGGCCACGGTTGCTGTGGCATCGACATTCCAAACAACAATCGCACGATCCTGACGACCAATCGTGATGAGCGCACAGTCGTCGGCAGTAAAGCAGACTCGGGCAACCGGTCCGACGTGGTGGAACGCGCACGCGCGCGAACGGGCCTGCTGGGCGCAGGGGTAGCGGACAAGTCGCACGGTTCCGGCTGTGTCACCGTTGGCCAGGAGCGGCGTCGTCCGCGCACGGTCTGCGGCCGCCACGTCAACCGTGCGGTCACGGTCGAGATCGCCTGATAGCGCTGGCCAGCAGCCTTGAACCGGCCAGCCATATATGCAAGTCCAGCTATCGAAGGCAGCATCGCGGAGCTGCGAAGGTAGACGCACGGGTGCGCCGTCGCTTGCCAAATGATAGAGGTGCTCACCTGCGCGGACAAGGCACGTCAGGCGCCTTGAAACCCAATGGGATGGGAAGAAGCAGATTAATGGGCGGCTGGCGTCTTGATGTATGCCCGCGCAGACGCCGCGCCATCAGTTGCGTCCGATTGCACATGTCGGCCGTCGAGAGACCAATCTAGCTGTGCGACGGGGGCATTGTGCGCGAGGCACCGCGCACGGAGCCGCGCAGTCGCTGAGTCGTAGATATAGACTTTCTGGTCGGAAGAGCCCAGTGCAAACGCATCGCCCGTTGGCGAAAAGGCAGCACAGCGAATCCAATGACGCGAGTCTCTACCCTCTGCACGTACGCGGAGGGTGGCCACGTCAAGGAGGACAAATGTGCCATCCTTGGGGTGCCGAGCACCCGAGACGTTGCCGCCTAGCCCCGCCAATAGTGTCGCTCCATCGGGGGCCCATGCGAGGCACCTCACGGGCGCATCCAACGCCGCCTTGCGCGCAAGTTTATCGGCCGACACGCTCCAGACGCGGACCGTCGCATCGTCGCCTGCCGTCGCGAAAAGCTCGCTATCAGCCGGGTTCGTGGCGAGGGCCCAGGCCTCGCCAGTGTAGTGTCCCTCGGCGATGAGCGTTGCCGCGCCCGATGCCGCTGCGACTTCGTAGACCTCTGCGCCTGCCGTCTGTACGAGAATGCGCCTGCGGATAGCGTATCTTTGTTTTCCCGTTTTCACGCGCGCGTGCGTACACTGGCGAGTACGCGACAGAGCCCCGCGCAAGACCAATGTGGACAGCTACGATCGCCGGTCGGAGCGGCGGCGCAGGCGCCTCGGTGAGGTCATAGGTCCGGACATGGACGCAGCGCGCGGTCCAAAGTTTGACAAAACCGTCCGCGCCGCCAGTCGCGAAGCCGGCCATTCCGTTTGGACCTGCCGCGTGGATTGCCTCGAGGCCGCGCTCGTGCGCGCGCACGGCCTTGGCGCAGCACCTGTCCTTCCACACGTAGAGATGGCCTCCACGCGTGCCCGTGACCACGCGGTCACCGACCGCCGCGCCGCAGAGTAGGCGCTGCGCCGGATCTGCCGCGCCCCAGAGAGGTTCGGCCGCATCAAGCGTGCCACCAGCCAAGCGCCAGAAGTATGCATGACCGTCACCTCCAGTCGCGAGCTCAAGACCACCAGTATCACGAGCAGTCATCCAGCACGTAAACCGAACCGGCCTGTCACCAGCTGCAGCCAGCGCCAGCAAGTCACCATCGTGCCACTCGCCGGATAGGCTTCGCCAGACTGCCAGCGAACCATCGTTGTCGGCGCCCACGGACGCCAGTCGACGACTGTCAGGCGCAAATGCGATGGCCCACGTTGCTCCTCGGTGACGCGGCGGTAGCGTGACCACTGTTGCACCTGCGTGCGCATCCCAGATGTGCACGCGTGCACGTCGTGCGCGGTCGCCCGACGCGACAAATCGGCCGCATGGCGAGGCAGCAAGCGCTGAGACGAGGCGTGTGTGACCAGCGTAATACCACTGCGCGTGTGGCGCGCGCGCATATATGACGCACACATGACCGCACGCATATATTATGTTGCCTGCACCGTTGTATGCAACTGCACCTCGTGATAGCTCGGCCTGACAGCCGTGGATCCAGCGAACGGCGAGTGTAGCATCAGGCGGCTCCAGAACAGCGCGCGGCGCCCGCGTCGGTGGCACGCACGCGAGCAACCACGGCTTGCTCGTCGCCTCAGCTGGATCCGCATCTACTCCTGTGTTGTGGCTGTTGTCATCAGATCCCTCCGTGTCGTCATCATCCTCGTCGTCGTTTCCAACCGTGTCTGCGAGCGTATCAATGTCTGCCGCAAGGGCATCAACCGTCCGCATGGGAGCCCCGGCGGTCACATCGGCAGCCGCGTCAGCCCTGCCGGCGGGCATGGGAGCGCCGACGGGCGCGGGCGTGTCGGTGGCGTCAGGCGCCGCCGTGGCAGCACGCGCCGCGCGCTCCTCCTCGGCAATATCGTCGACGACGTGCTCCCACTGTAAGATTACGCGATCACGCGCGCCCACAGTTACTAGGTGCGACGCGCCGGCCGTCCAGCGGACTGCCGCCACGGGTGCCGCATGTCCGCGGTATGCCTTGCTCTTAGCAAGCGCCGACGTGCATGGGTAGCGCAGGAGTCGCACACGACCGAAATTGTCACCCACGGCAAGCGACGGTCGCGCACTTGCCAGTGGGCAGTCGACTGCTGTCACACGCGAGCCATCATTCTGCGCAGCGTGTGTCCCCTGTACCGCCCAGCCAAGTGGACACGTGAGCGAATGCCACTTGACGTCCTTGAGGCGCGACGCGGCAGGAATGAACATTCCCGTGTCAGCCTCGAAAAAGCAGAGCTCACCAGCTGCGCAGTTGGACCGGAGGTATGTCACATTCGCTGGTGCTGAAAAGTCAACACGCAAAATCGCAGCGTCATGCTGTGTGATCATGTTTTGTAGGCGTAGCGCACCACCGTCTACAGCATAGACGTACATGCGATGGTCGTGTGAGCCGGCAGCCAGAAGGTCACCACCAGGCGCGTACCTTGAAACGGAAATGTTGTAGCCCCAAGCGCGTTGACCCCCCCCCCCTTCCCAGAGAAACAGTCTCGGATCGACCGACAGACCCGTTGGTTGTGGTAGCGAAGAAATTGGGGCCCACGCTGCGCGCACTTGAGCTCGGTGATGTGTTTCTGCGAGTCACGCGCCTCATGTACGACGGCAAAGTCGTCCGCACTCATGATCACAATCTTGCCGTCAAACTGCTTGGTCGCTGTTGGGACCGGTGCGCCGAAACCGACTGCAAAGCGCTGGCCCTCCGGATCGTACGCCAGCGCTCGCGCCATCATCTCAAGCTGAGCACATCGGACTTGACGCCGGTCAAAGAGAGACCAAATACGCAGCATGCGGTCGTCACCAGCCGTCGCGAATTGCGGCAGCGTTGGATGCGCATCGAGTGCCCAAAGCTCACCGCCAAAGTGGCCGCCAAAGTGGCCACAACAGAGCGCGCCGCCTGCGTGGAGGCTCCGTCCCTCTGTCGCGTCGAGCTCCCAGACCTCGGCGCCACGCGTGCCGACCGCGACACGGCCGCGGTCGCTGTCCCAGTCTACCGCACGAACGTGGGCGTCGAGAGACCCCAATAGCGCCAGGTCCACATCTAGAATACATTCGAGCTGAAGATTCCAGAGCTTGACAAGCCCATCAGCGCCACCAGTGCAGAGACCGTCAACTGCCGCGCAGACGTCGTTAACTGCGCCCTGGTGCGCAGTCACCACGCGGTCAAGCATACGGCCGGAAAAGCGATATAGCGATCCATCTGCCTGGCCAGCCACCAGGCTAGACCCCTGCCAGGCCAGACAGAGCGTAGCTTGGACGGACCCACGCGAACCCAGGCGCACGGGCTCACGCGCCGCACTTTGGCCTGTGCACGTCCACACTGCCAGCACACCGCGGCCACCGAGCGCAAAGCCAACCCCACCGCCGAAGCCCGCGCCTGCGCGATTGAACACCAGCGCCAATGGCTTCTCTTGATGCGTTGGTGTCACGGCTGCGACCGCTCCAACAGCCCAGTCATAGACGACAGCGCGATGAAGGTCATCGCAGCCGACGGTTGCCAGGTAGCGACCACCTTGAGCCGGCGAAAATGCCAGGAGGGGAACTGCGCGCCGATGGTGCCCTCGGAGGCACGCACGACACGCCAAGGACCCAATGTCCCAGACCATAACGGCAGGTCGCACCCGCGCGTCACCTGTCGCCACAACACCGGTCTCGGGGTGCGTAGCAACGCCGACGACGTCGGCCGGATGTTCAGTGAAATACCTTTGCGCCCGGGGTCCCGGCGCTAGGCATACCAAGAGGCGCGCCGCCGCATATACAATTTCGCGGGCGCCGTCACGTGCAGCCGTGTACCGTACTGCGCCACGGATGTCATGACATCGCGCACCATGAACCCACTCCAGCTCGAGTCGGTCTGACGGTAGGCTTAGATCTTCGGTTGGCGGCCGAGACGGGGCGACGACTGTTCGCTGCCACGGGAGTAGGGGTGCGTAGTCCTCGTCGCGCCCTTTTTCCTCCATACGAAAGATCGCGCCCTGGTCAAATTGCGCTGCGCGTTCGACTGCGGGGTCGCCATCAAGAGCACGGCCGCATGCGTACTCGCATCGGTCGACGCCGTCATCGTCTGGTGCCACCGTAGCCTCATCTGGTGGCAGCGTGTCTGCCTCCAGGCTCCAGACAGCCAAACAACCGTCGCCACGCGACGTCGAGAAGAGTCGCGTGCCGTCAGCTGACCAGGCAATGGAACCCCCGGGCGCTGCATGCGCGTATGAGTCGCGAGGGACCGCGCCTTTAGCGGCGACGGGGTACCGCCAGAGACGCACGCGACCATGCGCATCAACCGCAGCCTGCGGGTCCACGTCGCGCAGTTTGAATCACCCACGCGCCCCCTCCGCCCCCAGTTCTCTCCGTGACCTCAGGGCTGGATCAAATGGACCGATGCGACGCGATGCGACGCGATGCGAGACGTGACTTAGCCCGGTAATGAGACATGCGCGGGTCGCGCGCTGTGAGATGGCCGCCGGCATCAGCCGGTAGGCGCGCGCAGGCCGTCAGCGGCGCCAGGTTGCCGCCACTGCCGTTACCATCCTCGCCCCAGCACCCACGGAGCGGCCAGCCGAATATGCACGACTGCGTTGCCCATGCCGCATCTCGTACAAGACGTGGCGCGCGTGGCTCGCCCGAATCGGCCTCCCAAAAGAGTAATTCACCCGCGTCGTCGCAAGACTGAATGAGCTGCGCGTCGGAACTCCAATCGATATGGCACACACGGCCACGGTGACCGCGGCACTTTGTCGTTGCAGCAAAATCACCCGCATCGTAGACGTAGAGTGCGCGGTCGTCCGCGCCAAAAGCGAGCGCGCGGCCGTCAGGCGAGAAGGCACAGCAGGTCAATGGCAGTCTTGCGTCCCGTGCTTCGTGTACGACACCCAGCGTGGCTGTGTCCAGGATGACGAACGCACCGTCCTTGCGCTGCCGGCGCCCGCGCCGGTCGACACCGCCTAGTCCCACCGCCAGGTGTCTGCCGTCAGGCGAGAAGGCACAGCACCGTGCAATTGTGTCAAGAATACAAGACCGCACTGGTCGTCTCGCCTCGCAGTCCCAGATGACAACGGCCTTGTCGTCGCCACATGTCGCAATGTGTGACTGTGATGGGTGCGGCGCCAGGCCGCAGAGTCGCCGCTCTGCGTGGCCGGCTGCAACGGGCTGGCCGTCGTGCAAGGCGCGGCCATCAGTTGCCGCTGCCTCAAAGATCTCGCCGCCGGCTGTTGTAACTGCCAAGCGATCCCGCGCCGCATCCCAGCAGACTGCTAGCACACATGGATCGCGGGCGCCGAGTGCAGCCGCGTCGATACTTGAACCAGCATCGAGACCATCCGCAGTTGCCGTCCAGAGCTGGATGTGACCGTCAGTCGACGCCGAGCACAGGCCTTGGATACCTCCGCTTTCGACTGTGTGGAGTGATGTAACTGCGCCCGCATGTGCCTTGATTGCCTGGACACACGTTCGGCCGACGAAGAGCAGGAGGTGGCCACTTGCAGCGCCGACTACAACGTGCGCGCCGGTGCCCGCGACTGCTAGGAAGGGCTGCGGCGGTGCTTTCCGGCAGAGTAGGCCGCGCTCAGCGCGAAACGTGTCAATTTTGGTGGCAGCTTCTTCACTAGCGTCCCCCTTATCGCCAGGGGCTACGTCAGCGCCACTGACGTCCATGCGCACGCGCCAGAATTGGACGTGGTTGACGCCGCAGGTAGCGAGGTCACGGCCATGGACGAAACGCGCGTCAAGAACAAGTGTGGCTGCTGGAACATCGGCGGCAAACAGTAGAAGCGTTGCGCGCCAGTCGTATATAGCCACAAGCTGCGCAGCGGGACGATCGGCAACGCCCTCGTGTGGCGCGCCGACTGTCGCCAACAAGACACCGTCGCCCGAAAATGCGACGTGGAGCACACCAACACGGTGCACCCCGCGGATTATTGCCAGAACGTCGAGCGTTGTGGCGGACCATACAAAGACCTTCGGGCGCGCGCCCAGCTCGCCGGTCGCAACCCATGTGTCCCCCTCGGCGTGGTGCACACGTAAGCACTCGACACAATCTGCGTGGTGCTGAGCGTGTCGTTGTGTACCGGAGGCGCAGTCTAGGACAACGCCGACAGTGCCCGCTGGGTAGACCAGCTCGCCGCGTGCAGCGTAGAACGCATGCTGACGCCGCTGGGCATTGAAGCCGAAGAGGTGCTCGAGCTGCAGACCCTCCGCGGGTAAGGCCGCAACTTCAGCCGGGCAATCAGTCGGCTCCAGAAATGCTGTGGTTGCGAGCCATGGCGGTTGCGGTCGTGTTACCTCCACTGGCGGTACGCCGTCGGCCTGTGCCGCTGCTGCCGCATCCTCCAACTCAAGTAACACCGTTGGACCGCTTTCCATATCTTTCGCTAGGAGGTGCCCCATATCGCGTACAGGCGGTGCCGCCAGTGCTTCGATGAACCGATCGACCGCCCTGTCACCGAGTGGAGCTGCCGGCTTTGCCGCCTCGCATATATCACCGTAGAAGTCGATCCAAGACGTTATCTCGGGTGTTATGGTACAGTATGTTGCGAAGTCTATCTTGCTGATCGTCGACCCCTCGATGTCACGCACGCCGGCAAACGCGCCAACAGCGACGCGCTCGATCTCCGTCTCAGGGGGCAGCTCAAGGCCGCTTAGTTTGCAAAGTCCCGAGAGAGTCGATCGCAACGCTAGGATTGTCTCGTCTACTGTGAGCACGCCCGACTCATCAAAGTCAAAGATACCAAAAATAAAGGTAATTTTCTGCTCTTGTGACATGCCAGAAAGGGCACCCAGCGCTGCTAGAAATTCAAGAGCGTCGATGAGCTCGTTTTGGTCGTCATCGAGGGCGACGAAAAGGCTTCGCGAGAGTGCGTCTAGCTTTTTCTCTGCATAGCCAAGTACGTCCTTGAGACAAACGCGCAAGATCTCGCAAGTTTCATCGGATGTGAGGCCCATGCCCTCTGCAATATCGTTGAACGCATCCCATAAGTGGTGCACGCTCGCGCTTGGGACTGCGGCAGGTAACGAGTCGGCACGCGCGCGTGTGTGTCGGCGAACGGAGAGGGGGGGAACTCGACACTGGTTCGCAGACCGTTTACATAATGCCGGGCCACTGGCAGGAGCGGGGCGCGGCCTAGCACCTGACCCATGGCGCCTGTCTGGGCGCAGCTCAACGCAAAAGGTAAAAAGTACCGTGGTATCTTTCAGATCGGATAACTCGCGACACATCTTGCCGGCGCATGTTAAACAAACCCCCGTAATATATTAGTTTTTGCGGACCATTGGCGACAAACACCTGAGGCAGACTAGACTGGTGTCATCGCTGCCCCTCGAGGTTATTCCCCATAACCTCCAGCCCGTGACATGAGCTCATGATCACCACCACCAATGGCGGGCGGCCGTCTCGCCACTCGCGCGGCGAAATGAGTGGTCGTTCTTCGTTTGACCGGAGCCCCGCGGCACGATCGGAGCTTGCGCGACAGCAGGCAAGGCGGAAGCTGCGGCGGGTCAAGACAATGATTGTCGCATCCCGAGCCTTCTCCGACGCGGGTCGCAGACGGCGTGAGCGTGTAGAATCGACAGACCTGGAGGTGGCACCTCACATCGACGAGGACGCCGAATGTCGCATCGTGTCAGTAGCACAGGCGCGAATACACGCGCGCCGCGGGCCTCGCGTAGCGAACGGGAACTTCTCGTCGCAGGGCCTCCCCAAGTTCTTTTCTGTGCCTGATGATATTCGCAGGCATACGATCGTCACACACCACTTGGTGCTAGGGTGCCGAGAAGACGCGATGGACCGCCGGCGGCTCGAGGGCATTGGCATAACACACGTGTTGAACACGTGCAAGCAGCTGCCTAATTATCACCCTGACGCGTTCATCTATCACAAGATTCCACTGATGGACGCACCGGACGCGCCGATCATGTCCTGCTTCGAGGTCGCAGCAAATTTTCTTCAGAGGGTTGAACGCGTTGGCGGCCGCTGCCTCGTGCACTGTATAGCCGGTTCGTCGCGCTCGGTGGCGCTGGCTATCGTGCACCTTATGGTCTCGCACCACGTGCCGCTTCACGTTGCGTTCCATCACATCAATCGCATGCGTCCCCAGGCCAATCCAAACGAGGGCTTCAAGCTTCAATTGGCCTTGTTGGAGGTAAGCGTTCTCGGAGGCTCTTCGGTCGCTGGCCGGGATGCGGGCGACGCGTGGTTTTTCTATGAATGGAATACGAGGAAGAATGCAGTTCCCAGGCTCACCGAACGCTACGGCAAGGCGGGTTCAGGCGACTCCGCCGCGTGCATGGTGCAGTAATTTACATGTACTGTGGTTGACTTGAGGCTTCACTACTGTCACCGTTGAGGAGACAAATCAAGTTCACCAAGTGCCGGTCGCAGAAGCAAACTTTGGTTCAGGGCAGATTCCTCGCTTCTGTTATGCAGTGCTCGCTCGGTAGCCACGAAGAACGGGCCCGGGGACTAGAAGAGCGTCCTCCATGTACGCTTCTTCTCAGGCTGGTTCAATCTCAAGTTGAAGTGCCTTCAGACTGACTATCTGTTAAGCAGACTACGAGCATACACAAAAGCCGGGTTTCCTCTGAGGTCCGCTCCCCAGCCCCAGGGCGGCGGCACTGGAGGTCATGGCTAGGGTGCAGGTACGCAGCACGGCATTTTTTACGTCACGGTGAGAAGAGCTGTGAGAAGCTTTCCCCCGTCAACTCAAATTACGCCGTATTTTGCGTGTAATTTGCGCGTGCGTTTATGAATATACTAGAAGTAATCCGTCACTGGTACTACTGATAATTTCAAGTTCAAGTTCTCAGAGGCTAGGAATGTAAGTAACCTGTTAATTACCCGTTATTAACCTATAATTACCCCTCGAAGGAGATCCGGGGTTAATAACCCGGTCAATAACTCGGTACTTAATTGCTAAACGAGTTTAACAATCGAAACCCGTTTAATGAGATTAGCGAAAAAGATCCCTCCGGGCGAGCGGATGGGCGCAAGCAGCCCGTTGCGCCTTTGGATACGTGCAGGTGCGCCAAGGCAAGTACCAGGGCATGTCCATGGGCCCCCCCTCCCTACCCCTCAATAAGGTCCTGAGGTTAATAGTAACCCGTAGTGACGGGTATTTACCCGGGTTACTGACCCCGGGCCGCAATTGGGGTTAATAACCCCTGGGGTTATCCTAGTTCAAGTTCCGAGCCGTAGGTAGATTAATAGGTCATGGTATATAAGGCATATATATATATGATGTTCCGGGTCTCCCTTGACTCGGATTATCCTCAAGCTCTGCTATCTATATAACTATAACTTGCAAAGGGCCGCGCATTGCCGCGTGCCCGCGCGCTGCTCAGGCTGTAGCGCCGGCCCGCCGGTGGGCCCCGGACCCACTGGAGCTTAGGAGGAAGCCAGCGAGGGTACGGGCTGCTTGCCGGGACCGCCGCTTCATTGTCGCTGCCAGAACTTGAAGGACTCGGAAGCAATATCCTAATCATTTCAAGTTGGACCTAATAAAGAAAGGACACACACCAAGCTAGAATAGAAGTCTAATGAAATCATCATGATTAGTAGTCCCATCATGATGTTTTATTTAGGGCGTTTGCGACGAGAATGGCTCCCATGATTAAAATCAGGATGGATGGCCCGGGTGCTATTAAATTAAGTTGTTAAATTAATCATATAGAAGCCTGAGTAGGAGATACTACAGGCTGGTTAGCCAGCAACTTCAAGTTGACAAACCGTGACAGACAGCTTGAGGCTCACTGTTAGTGGCTAGTACTAGTAGTAGGAAAAATATAGCCAACTTGATTCGGATGGCCAGGATGGCGCGCAGCCCGGGCGGCCGAACATGCGAACGCCGCGGATGGCCACGACGGCCCGACATTCCGGACGGCGCCGTCCGCCCCACGGAGAAAGATGCGACTAGTACGTAAATGCGACGGACGGCCCGGGACGGCACGGCACGGCGCGAAGACGGCCCCGACGGCGAGGACGGCAGTGGTGGCGCCGCGGCGAAAACGGCGGAGGATGACTGCCCGATGCCTGGGATCCCGAACCCCAGGGCTGTCATTCTCCTGTCTCAGAGGGAGGGGACTGGGACGGCGGGGATGGCGTCAGAACAGTACGGCAAATGCACCCTTGAGAACTCACCCTTGCCTCCCAGCGTCGGGCGAGCAGCCTCCGAGTCGGGCCCAGGAGAGGATTCGGGGCGGGGCAGCTGGGATTCAACTACGGGCTGCGTCTGAGGCCCGAGCCACGGTGGCGGCGCGACACTCCGGCTGACATCTAGAGTCGCCCCGGCAATATTTCCTCAGCTAAGCGCCGATGCCGCACGGTAGGGCAGTCCGCCAACATACAAAAGGGCCGGGCGTCTGGCAGTCGGCTCGTCACTGTCTGGCAGGTTGTCCTCTTGGAGAGAAACACTTATTACGCGACTGAGCGTCGATTGGCCGCTCGACAAGTTTGACGCGGAAGTCACACCTCAAAAGGGCCATGCACGTGGGAATGGTAGTAACTTAGTGTGCGTGTGTGCGTGTGGGGCGACCGTGCCCATAGCCGGATTTAGTCAGTTGGCAAATGACCTGCATCTACCCTAGTCAGTAGCGTAACTTGCTTTCGCAGGGGCAGAAAGAGCGAACCTGTAGAGCCGCACAATAGCAGTTGCACATCAAGGACAGCCGGGGCGTTGGAGATTCCCGGTCCGCGGCACTGGCAAAGAGCCAGACCCACGCTTAGATGTATATCTCCTCACACAGCACTATTTGTCGAGTGTTTCACGTGGTGGGATGTAGCATTGATTCCGCCATTAGAAGAGCAGACTCTGCAGATTTGGCCCCCTGGGCGATAGCAACATTAAGAGGGGTTGTCCCAGTCATATCTTTGCGAAGAACGTCAGCCCCTTTCGACACAAGGACTCTCAGCACGTCATCGTGGTCGTGGCCAGCTGCATAGTGAAGAGCAGATTTACCCTTGTTATCAAGGACATCAACCTGGGCACCAGCCTTGAGGAGACTCTGAACAATATCGGCCCGACCACGAGCGGCGGCTGCGTGCAGAGCTCTAACATGTGCGTCACCGTGGGGCTCATTCACATCAAGAGCACCAGTTGCAATGGCACGCTGCACAAAGGAGTCCACTATTTGTCGAGAGCCAAGTTCGATAGCAACTAGAAATGCACTGGTTGGCTCAGTGCTGCATGTAACAGGCCGTGCGCTAGCACCTCGCGCCAGGAGCGCATCAACAAGCTCAGGCTCATCAGCCACAACAGCAGCGGCAAGGAGACTCGCTGATCGGTCGGCGACTTTGGTTGGGTCGGCACCTGCAGCAAGAAGCGCTGCGCAGACGTCGAGATGGCCGGCAGTGGCCGCAGCAGCAAGAGGTGTTTCATCATTGTCTGTCACCGCATCGACAGTTGCCCCACAGGCTAGTAAGCGTGATACTGCGTCGGGAGCGCCACGACGTGCCGCAGCAACAAGAGCAGTGTCGCCTGATAAAGCACACCAGTCGACAGGCCAATTCCCGGCATCCGCAAGCCGCGCACACTCGTCGAAGTCACCGTCGTCGATCGCATCAGCCATCGCATCAATCTGTGCCGCAGCGCGCTCTTGGTTCCGTTCAAGAGCTATATCACGCGGAGTGCGCCCCTTTGAGTCCTCAAATGTCGCGTCAGCGCCATGGCGGAGCAGCGCCCCTATGGCTGCTCCGGCACCTGCAGCAGCAGCAGCATGCAGCGATGTTGCTCCGTAGGCGTCGCGACAGGTCACCAAGGATCCATCGAGGCTGCAGAGTCGCTCGACAAGCAAAGCTTGGTCACACGCGGCCACATGGTGCAGTGCGCAACGGCGGTTTTTGTCCAGTGCTGCGTGCAGCGATTCTGCATGCCGCGTCAGCGCTGCAACACAAGTTGTTGCGCCTGCGCGACAAGCTGCTAGTAGCGCAGGCTCGCAGGCATCGCCGGGTTCAGGGAATTGTACCAGATAGTCGCAGCTTTGCATCTTGCATGGCAAGATTGATGATGTTGTAGCGTCATTGCTGAGAGATAGGGGATAGAGGAAGGCGGCACTCATCTGATGAGAGTGGCCAAAAGCCAACAATGCCTCGACAGCATCATCATCAGCACGCGATGCAGCCGCGTGGAGAGCTGACCGCAAGTCATCACTATTAAGATCATGAGAATTGAAAGCGCCAAGCAGACGTCGGACGACGGAAGTGTCACCTGCCGCGCATGCTGCTCGAAGTAGACTCAAACCGCTATCCATGAGCGCTGCTGCCGGTTGAGCACCGCGAGAGACAAACTCACCACAGACAGCGAGACAGCCGGCCATTGCTCCCGCTGCCAGTGGCGAGAGGTCACCAGACAGTGTAGCGTCAGCGCCCGCTTCTTCAACAAGAGCACAGACGGCCTCAATATCGCCACGGCGTGCCGCGGCTGCTAGCGGTGCCGGACCAAGTTGAGTGGAAGCATTTACCGTAGAGGATGCAGACCCTAAGACTAACTCTTCAATCAAGAGCTCCACACATGCCTCCACAGGCCAATTCCCCTGTCTAGCTAATGAAACACAAACAGCAATGTCACCGTCAAGAACGGCATCCGTCATACCAAGGAGCTGCTGCACACAACTAGCGTGACCGAAAGTCACTGCAACATTTAAAGCCGACGCGCCATTGGCATCAAGTACTGTTGCGTCCGCTCCGGCTGTTAGAAGTGCAGCAATGGCAGTATCTGCACCAGCAGCCGCACTACAATGCAGCGCTGTGTGGCCTGGACCGCTCGCTTCGCACGCATTTACGAATTCCCGATAAGCCGGGGATTCCACTCGTAGACGCGCAGCAGTAGTGAGCGCGGTGATGACCGTGCTGCTGTCAGCAGCAGCAGCTCGATGAAGTGCTGACCGACCTGCAATATCAGCGGCAAATGGCGAGCAGCCTGCAGCAAGAAGGGCTTTCACAGCATGTGCATCATCACGTGAGCCATTTGCTGCCGCAACCATGAGCGCCTACAAAGACAAACAAAAATTGATCGCATGAATCACTAACAAGAGCACATACCGTCACGTGTCGCTGGCCGTGTGGTGCCTCAAGCAGCACCTGTCCGCCATCATCTGCCGCGGCAAAAAATTGAAGGTATGCACTGAGAATTCGAGTTATCGGGTGCCGGGCAGCAAGAAGAAGACATGACGTTGCGCCTTGCTCTTCCTCGTCAGCGAGCAGTTCGGGCTCACCAATTGTTGCAGGTCGTGCAAGCAGTGGTGGGGCACCAGCCTGTAGCAACAGAGAAACAAGCTCATCATCTCCACGTAGCGTAGCAACGCGCAAAAGTCTATCGTCGGTCCTCGACACTGTGGCGCCTGCCCGCACAAGTGCGAGCGCCGCGCTGAGCTGCCCATTGACCATTGCAGTATCTAACGCAGTCTCACCAGAAGCTGACGCTACGTTCACGGTAGCACCAGCACCAAGCAACGCGCGCACGGCCTCCGTTGCCCCGCGTCGAGCAGCTCCCACTAATGCACTTTCACCATTTGTTCGGGATATAGGCGAACCACGCTGTTGCCTCGCTACACCCGCGTAACAATTGTTGTGCTCATCGCTGGTGCCGCCAGCATCGTCTTTGTTAGAGCTGTCATAGCACACGACACTAGAGAGACCGCATGCGCTGCAAATACCGAAGTCGTCGTCAGCAGCAGCCGGCGGCACTTTTGGAACCGCATCACCGATATCACCCCATATATCCGAGTGACTCGGCACCTCTACAGGTGTTGCCGTGGCAAACCTCGCCGCCACAGTCGCGACGGCGGCTTCACGCGGATTGCGTTTAAAACGCGGTGTTGATATCTGGATACCACGCATGTTCACGCGCCGCGATCGCACACCCACGGGGGGAGTGCTCTACTCGGATGGGATAATAAGAGCGGCCAAACCCCACGAGTTTGGGGGCAAAAACGGGCCCTAGGCCAAATATATTGGTCGTTTGGACCTATATAATGATCTAACTGTCCCCTAGGACGGTTCCAAACGTACATTTGGCCCTATAAAAAAATTTAACTCTCGGCCTAAGGGGGATAGCTCAGTATTAGCTGGGGATATCGGATGAGTGTGAGTCCACTGTACACTGTGGGTCACTAGGAGTGACTGAGCCCCGAAACGTACAACTAAATGGCGTAGCCCTGCCGGACAAAACATTGATTGGGAATGAAGCCCTGCCCGGGCCGCGACTGCGGCAGTTGTTACTGCGGTCACGGTAGGGCGTGAGCGGGCCAGCCTCGGAATATCTTTGGAATGGGGAAATCAGGAACGTATCGACCCTCCGACAAAAATTCACAGCAGGTCGGCGGAGGGCGCGTTTTCTCAAGACATGGCTCTAAGAGTTCCAAGTTCATGACTGCGGCCAGTGCTGTATTTAGCCTGAGGGTGCACGCGAAGGTCTGCCAATGGACGTCGGGCGATGCTCTGGCAGCTCGTGAGGGCCAATGTCGACGTCTACCCCTGGCCAATAGAATACTTCAAGTAATGAACTTGAAGAAAAACCGCACTGGCATGAGAAACTCCAATTCAAGTTAGCCTCAGGCTAATCATGCCAGTAATCATCATGATCATGAGAACCCCCTATGATTTGGACTTTTGACAAGAGCTGTATCGCACTGGCAGCATATTTTGGCAATGCGCTATCTGTCCTGGGTGGTCGTCAGCCGTTTGCTGGGGTAACTTCGGAGCACGAGAGGCCACGCAGAGTTGGTAATCGTCGATCACCTTAACCGCCCCTGCAAAAGAATGGGCTTCATTTAGAGACCCCGAACTCACCGTGTGAGCGCAACCCATTATTCGTAATGGATGTTACCATAGAATAAATGTTACTAGTCAAAACATTACACAGGCCCCCCGTTGTTGATGAGAGGCGGCAGGTTTGTATCAGGGTCCATCCGCAGCGACGTGAAGTTCCATGCGAGGACATCGTGAGTCTGCCATATTTCCAGGCCTGTGGAGGCAGTGGCACCAACCCAAGCACGTCCGTGATGAAGACTGAGGAGAGAATCGAGATCAAGGGGGGTAATAATGATTGGTTCGCTGAGGTCATCGATAAAAATAGAGAGAGCGCCGAGGCCATTTCCAAAGTCAGAAGCACCATCGATAAAGAATGAAGCAGAATGTGGTGTTGCCGAGAATCTATCGTCCTTAAGGATGCCCGGTTTAAGAAGAGGGTCATACCGAACACGAAACGCGTGGAACTCTTGAGTGGACGACGAAAACGTAGCCGTCCTGGGATATTGTGTTGACGAGGTCAAGGTGGACTTTTGGTGGGCGCTATTGGTGCCTCGCCGCCCATTTGTGTGGACGGCAACGTGATTTTCGTAGGGCTCAGAAAGCTCTGGGTTATAATAGGTGTCAATCTCAACGGCAAGCGAGTCGTTGATACCCCCGTGACCAAGCCCTGCACCCTTGCGTCCCAAGGCATCATAACGGTCTTCTTGGATTACAAACGCAAAGCCGTCGCCACCACGTGATTGACAGGAAGTGTAAACATCATCCATGAGATTACATCGCTGTGATGGGTTTGACGTACGAAACACAATGGTAGTATCGAAGCCCTCTCGGACGTTGAGACGGCGTGCGTACCACATGGCTCCAGCGTGGCGGGGAAGCGATGGCGTTAATCGGATAGCTGGTCCGCAACTTGCGGTTGGTTGGAGGGGCAGAGTGAGTGCAAGCGAGCTAATCTCTTCAACCAGAACAATGCGCTTTTCGACGCGATCGTTTTGAGGAAATTGTGGATCATTGATGGCAGGCTTGCGAAGGGCTGTCTCGGGTTCGGCTTTGTGAAAATTAGGTGTCGCCATTTCGACACAAATAAGGTGCTTTCCTCCGCAGCCATCCCCCACAGCCTCGTATTGGTGGACATTGAAGCCATCACAGCACGCGATTGATGCATTGCAATTTTCTATATTTGCACTACCAACGAGAAGGAGACCGTAACTTCCCTCGCCACCAAAGAGACCCGTGGGCCCAAGCGTCGCTCGCTCGTCTGCCGGCCCGTGCTGCACAGTCGCGTTGGCGTTGAAGATGTTAAAGCTAACATCGTATTGAAGTGTGGCTGTTGCGTTAGTGAAATCAGAAAAAGGGCCAACGAAAGCGCCTGGTAGATGCGACCGCCGACCATAGAGGTCGACGGTGTCAATAAATAATTGGTCACTAAAGCGGTCTTCGACGACAGCAGCAACGGCAAACACATAGCGAGTGTCTGGCTTCAGGCCAATAATTGTAGTTGCTGTTACATTTCCCAGAGTGACGTTGTGTATAATCCGGGCGTTATCATGGCGCGCTTGGAGCTTCTGCTTGATTTCTTCCGTCTTTGCGTCAGTTGCTTGCTGGTCGGAGACGACATGATAAGTAATAATGTAACCAGTCGTCTGTAGTGCACCTAAAAGCCCAGATGACGATCCCACTTGCGAACCTTTAAGTGGCGGTGGTACCCAGCACAGGTCGACTGACCTTGCCGCTATGTTGGAGATGCGAGGAGTGGCCGCCCGTGTCGGTGGACCCTGGTATGCGAGGTACTGAACTGTGTCTCGCAGCCCCGGAGTGTCACCACGTGCCACTACGACGTCCACAGGCTTACCACTGACTGATGGAACCCCAGCCGGTAGTTTGCAGCTGACCTCGTCTGAATTGGCTCGGCTGTACTGCGAGTCGCCGGCGCCTGAACTGTGGTACGTAACATTCAGGCATGGTCGGCCGCCGACAACGATAGTCGTGGGTCTTTCCGATGATCCTAGGCGCTCACCCCTCAGTGTTATGCGGAGGTTACCAACAATAGGACAGGCGTAGGTATTTGCATAAACGCTCATTTTTTTAGTGTTGTTCATTTGAGGTCTACCATCAAACCTCGCAAAACCACGCTCAAGATAGCCATTCTCCAATTGCTTTGCATCTTCCATCTGTGCCACGGCAGTTTGATGGTCTAGTATGGGTGCTGCCCCAGGCTTTGGCTCCTGTGCAGGCCAAAATATATCTATGCATCCAGTCACAGATCTAACAAGCGGCGGATACGCGATGACAATCGAATCAATTAAGAAGGCATCACGTGCTGTGTTGGTGCCAAGAGTCTGATGTGCCCCCCCAAAAGCCCCCGCTGACCGATGATAAGCTTTTTTTCGCTTCTGATCCAAGTCCTCACTTTCGTACTTTAATTTGCATGGATTCGCCTGGATCACATTCGCAGCCGCTGATAGCGCTAGTGTTGCATGCGGAATCCAACGCTCGCCATCATGGCTCCGTTCTAGGAAAGCTGTCTCGGCACGTGTCGCAATGTCTTCGCTCTGACAGATAATAACGCACCTCACTGCCACAGGTTGCTCAAAAGCATAACCTAACCACGTGCTGACTGTAGTCTCTTCACCCCCAATGGCAGTCCCAGAGACATAGACTCGTCCTGTTTCGCCGCCAGCATTCTCGCGAACCTGCTGATTTCCCACGAGACACTCGCCATCCCGCAGCACCCAACCACCTGCGCCACCCGACCATACTGATGCAATGGCGCCATTGGAAGATGTTACATAGCCCTCGTCGATGTGAATCAGCGATGCTTGTTCCGAGCAAGCACGATCCTCATACCTGAGCCGTGGAATTGCGTTAAAGATCAACAAATTTTCTAACACCGGCAATTTGCATGGTAAGTTCAGAAACTACCCAGGGACCAACGCGCTCGTGGTCGAGTCGCAGGCGCCAAAATAATGCAGCCCATGCTATTTTACCAAAGCCAGCTTGTTCATTTTTTTGCCAGTCTGCACAGGCTGAGTTTGCACTTGCGTCATAGTTGCGCTTCTCGCTGGGCGCCAGCACGACGCCGCCAAAGTAGATCCGAAGGCGCGTCAGTAGGAGCGGTGAATTATAAGATGTCCGCTCGTCGCCACCGAGCTTTGCAGTCGCAGCTTTACGCCAAATTGGAATGATGTACGACTTGTAGTCGGGATTTGGTGAAATCCCAAAATGAGCCTCGAGCACAGCGGGGAGAAGTCGGAGCTCGCGTATGCGGACATCTCGTCCCCCGTAGCTACTAAGAAAAACAACTCGCCAATGATGGTGTCGCTCATTGGATGAAAGAGACGTCGAGAAGTATTGCAAACGACTTTCGTTTAGAACGGTAGCCGAAAAAACAGTCTTGTTTGTTGTGCCAACCCGTAGGTCGAGCGACATTGGACAGAAGCCAACGACGCATCGGACTTCAAGATCTGTGATGGCGTGGCCCGTGGAGGTGCCTTGCCGGATGGCGAGTTCCCTCGCTGACCAGAAGGCAAACGTCACCCCCTCGCCTGTGTGCAAATCAACCAGTGAATTAGGTTATCCAGATGAATCGTGTCGACGAACAGCGCGACCGAGATTGCTGGCGGTCCGGAGGGTACTGGCGTCGTCCTCTACGCCATCGAGCAGATGCTATCACACGAAGTCGCGTCGATGGCGTGGAGGTTCTTCCAGTTTGAAGGAGCCGTGAACCCCGATTTGCACACTGCCCCTCGCCGACTGCTCCTTTCCACACAGTACCTGCATTGTCATCATTGATTGGAGAGCCTGAAGGGATGCCGCTAGCAGTGATAGGCACCGGTGGTCGTCGCGGGGTCCAGTCGACCTGTGTGGAAATCACATCATCGACGCGATGTCGTCCCAGTAACTGGGTCTGCTCGATGGCGTAGAGGGGTTGATTTCCACACAGAGATTGACATTGCTCCTGTGTTGCTGCTGCGACCCCACCCAGTGAGCACCATATTGAGCAACGAGCCGTGCGTCCCGCAAACTGCCACTCTGGTATTTCATTCGGATGACTACTGTCTGCCGCCCTGCGGATTGGAGTTCGAGCAGCGGCGAATCAAAATGGGGATCCGAAGTAGCTTCACCCACTATGGTTCCGACTAGGTTTCCACCACGAGCTGCCACATCGAGATGCATCTCTGACGACGAGGCGAGCGCCCATCCTTCCAGCGACTCTTCGAAGCGGTACGCTACATCGTCTCTCGAACCACCGACAATCTCTAACTTAGCAGTCTCTGCTGCCTGCTGCAGATCTGCTCGCACAAATATGGCCACCGCGAGCATGATTGCAACCCGCATCCGTGCCCGTCGGGCTAGCCACTGGGGGTGACTATGAAACGACGGGTACTAACATAAGACGGTCGTTCTTGCATCCAGTATATATCTAGCTAGAGGCTCTACCCCCCGTCCATTAGAAGCCTCTTCTACTCAAGGATGTATCTCAACTTGCTCATTGAGATACTGGAAACGGCGCGTAAAAATTATGACCTCATTGTAAGGGGTCGGGATTTATCCATCCTCGCGCCATTCCGTCGCTGAGATCATGTGCGGCGTACCGCCCCGCGGCGCGTCGTAGCAGAAATCGCTAGACGGCATGCCCGAAAGAAGCAAGGGTCCGAGTCGGGTACATGCGTGGGGTACCCGGACACTGCGGTCGCGTTCGAGCGCTCGAGAAGCTGGAGATAGTGTCGTATTATGTGTCGCGGTCGGGACCGTCTCGCAGTCGACTAAAGGCACTCAAACGACCAAACAAAGGGCCTCAGCCTGAGGCTCGAGGCGTCGAGGGTACGATTAACCCCTGTGAATGATAATTGTTGCTGAGGAGCCCCGGAAGGCAAAGCGAAGGTGGTGTGAAAAATGGCAGGAGCTCATAGGAAGCCCTCGCCACGAGTCGCTTGGTGCAAAGTGTCAAACTTTGCCGCAAAGCGTACTGACGTTCCGTCAGCAAGTTTCACCGCGAGAAAATCAACGTTCCGTTCGTTAGCCGAA
>MDTE01124404.1_pt1 | contig 25385 bp, 25 predicted proteins | sample 811231 | NCBI WGS metagenome assembly MDTE01 (sample SAMN05326651, study PRJNA326480) | marine metagenome | isolation source: seawater | place: Indian Ocean: Red Sea | collected 2010
AATTACTTATTTAAAGTTGCCATTTATATAATTTAAATCAATAGTAAAAGTATCAAAATTATGTTCTTTTAATAATCCAGAAAAAGTAAAGTAATTAGTTAAAGTCAGTTTTTTGTATATGTACAAAAAAAAAGAGGGTTAATTCCTCTTTTTAATCAGTTGCAAAAAAAAATTAATTTTTGGAATCTTTCAATTTCATTTCTTCTTGTGTTTTCCTGATTCTTTCTTCAAAGACGGATCTTCTGTATGGAGTAATTTCTCCATTTTTTGTTGCCAAAAGTTGGGCTACATAAAGCCTATCGGCTTTTTTGATATTTTCTCTTATTTGTAAGAGTTCATTCATGGTATTTAGCAGTTAATGAGAATCCCGTTCCCTAATCCCATTTCATGCGTCCAGAGATATAAACTTGGATGAACGTTAATAAACAATAACATCTACAAAAAAATTCCGCGAGAGTAATTTTTACTAATTTTTCTCAAAAAAATTAATTTTGAATAAATAATATAAATAAGCTTTAAATATTAATTAAATTAGGACAAGAAAATAATTTGCGAGCCATCATTATTATCCTGAATGAATATATTTTTATCTGGGAAAATTTCTGATAGTACTCTTTTCAAATTAGAATTACCAGAAGAAATTATATTTTTCTTATTTTTTGTATTAATTTTCCAATTTTCATCTACAAATAATTCTTCATCCCCAATATTTTTTTTTTCGATAGAAGTCTTATTTAGTATCTTAAGTAACAAATTGGAATCATATTCTCTAAATTTTGCACGGTTCTCTTTGAAATTTTTAATCATTAATTAGAGATAAACTATTTCTAAATAATGCATGAGAAAGCGTGATAATACAAGGTATTAATTACCTAAAAATTTTTATCATCAAAAAAATTATATTGATATAATTATCTTGCCTGGTTTGAATTTAGTTTTTAAAACTAATGGAGAAGTTTATTTAACCAGGATAAATAAAACCTTATTATTTATCTTTGATTAAATTATTAAGTTTCAAAAAGCTTAAAAGAACGAATATGATAATGAAAAAAACAGATTCATAAGATGGCATAACCAAGAAATCATAGAACCATTTATTATTATCTTTCCTACACCTTTATTATCCTTTAATGATTTTTGTTAATCAAATCAGATAGTTTTTTATTTATGCAGCCCATTTCTCTTCTGTCTTTGACATAATCATTGCGGCTTTTTTTAATAAACTAACTACTTCTTTTCTACCAACGGCATTATTAGCTTGATGCATTATTTCTGCATATTTTTTATCTATTTTTTTCATGAAAAACTATAACTTAATTCCAAAATACAACAAAGTATCATTGTGTCAATTGAAAATAAATAACATAAATAATGGATTTATCAATATTTTCATTAAGCGAGTCTACAATTTGAATATAAATTGAAACTCTACTTAATACCATCTATTGTTCAGTAAGTATCAAAAAGCAATGAGATAATCGGACAATTACAAAGTATATTTCTAACTTTTTCATTTATAGGTTTTTAGTGAATTTAGTTGAATTTAAATCTAAATTATTTCGTCTAGGATTTAAGCATAACTTCCCCATATCTAAGCTTCGACTTTAATTTATGATTCAATATTGGTTAATTTTAAATTTAACCTTTCAAAAACAAAAATAAATTTTTCTTTATTTTAAAATTTTAATTCTAAGGATCTTAGCGACAATAGAGGACAAATTAATTTTAGTTATATAAAACACATAAGTATTTGCAATTATTCTCAGATATAAGTTTCATTTTTTTAGATGAATCAAACCAAAAACATTCAAAAAATCAAGATAATTAGTTTTGAATTAATGTATAAAAGATAATTAATTTATCCAAAGAAATTTTATAAGCCTTAAAAAAGTATAAAATTAACAAATACTTTTAAAAGTTAAAGATGTATGGAATTGATGGATTTTGCAAATTAGTAGATATCCTTAAAGAATTTAATTTTGAGTTTGTTGATTTTTTTTCTTATAAAAAAGCGACCATTCCTTCAATTATATTTAGACATGATATAGACTTTTCATTGGATGATGCGCTAGTAATTGCATCCTTAGAAGAAAAACTAGAAATAAGAGCAACTTATTTCTTTATGCTTACTACTAATACATACAGCGCATTAAGCTTAAAAAATAAAAACCTAATAAAAGAAATTAGAGAAAAAGGTCACAGTATATCTTTACATTTTGACCCAACTGCTTATAAAGATATGGATAAAGGTTTTTGTTCGGAGAAAAAAATATTTGAAGATGTATTTGATGTAGAATTGAAAATTGTTTCTTTGCATAGACCAGGAAATTTTCTAAAAAATAATAATAAAATACTTGAAGGTTGTTTACATACATATCAAGATGAATTCTTTAAAAAGATGGTTTATTTATCAGATTCTGCAGGCTCAGATATCCAAAAAAAATTATTAGAAGTTGATTTAAATTCCCTTTCAAATACCATACAAATGGTAACTCATCCAATATGGTGGACTTCAAATTCTAGTTCTCCATCAGAAACCCTTTACAAATGGCTTGAAAAATATCACTCTTTTATGATTTCTGAAACCGGGAAAAATTGTCGGAGTTTTAAACTTTAAATTATGGAAATTTTCTTATTTGGCTGTAAAGATACGACTTTACATATTTCAAAACTTTTTCACAAAAAAGGTGTTTTGATAAATCTTATTACAATTTCTCCAAGTAAAGGCCTAGAACAAAAAGTAGCTGGATATCAAGACCTCACTAAACATAAAGAATTATTTAAAGATATTTATATTGCAAAAAAATATAATTTAAGCGATGAGAATGACATTGAATATTTTAAAAACTTGAATCCCTCTTTAGGCTTTGCAATTGGTTGGCAAAGATTAATTCCTGAAAACATTCTTAATTGTTTTTCTTGCGGTATATTTGGGATGCATGGTAGTGCACAAGATCTTCCTTTTGGAAGAGGACGTTCTCCAATGAATTGGTCATTAATAGAGGGTCGTAAATGGTTTTATACAAATTTATTCAGGTATTCTTCTGGTATAGATAATGGAGAAATAGTTGGTAAAGAATGTTTTAGTATTCAATTAACAGATACTGCTGAAACTTTACACTATAAAAATTTACTATCTTTTTTTAAGATCGTAGAAAAAAATTGGGATTCTTTTTTAAACAATAATATTAAATTGACTCCCCAAAAAAAAGGTAAAGGCTCTCTTTATCCTAAAAGGACTCCAAAAGATGGAATAATTGACTGGGATGATGATATCCATAAAATAGAGAGGTTGATAAGAGCTGTAACAAAACCATTTTATGGAGCCTTCAGCTATCTAAACAAAATTGAATTAATTATATATAAGGCAAATATTTTTTATACCGACTTAGAATCTCACCCGTTCCTATTAAAACAAAATGGGGAGATATGCGATGTTTTCCCAAATGGAAAATTTTTAGTAAAGGCAAATGGTGGAATACTAATTATTCATGATTTCAAAATAATAAAATCATCTAGTAATATTATTAAAACAGGGTGTATATTGATAAGCCCAGAAGAAAAAATAAAAAGGTTTATTTCAAATAAGCATGGTTATTTTGATCTTCAGGAAGATTAACCTTAACAACTAAATTAAAAACTTTTTAATAAGACTTCTAGAATCTACTTCTGTGATTTTAACTTTGAAGAATATCTTAAATTTACAATGTAGGTTGCGAAAAGTGACAATATTAAAAAAAACAATAAGCTTTCCAGAGTAGATTGGGGCATAACCATGATTAATGCGAAAAGTTAATATATTTCTAGAGAAACGAATTTTTAAGAAAAATCAAGCATTGAATTATAATTTATTTTCAAATTAATAAATTTTATAATTCTATAAATAATCAAGAGACTATTGAAAATATTCGATCATAGAGGTTTAAGTAAGTCCAAGCCAAAAAGCTTTTAAAAATTAAATAATTAGTATTTAATAATGCGAATAAAATTTATAATTTTTCTAAGTAATAATTATACAAAAAAGGACTCATTGACTTTTATAAAAAATGGCCGTTAAAATTAAAATAATTTTTATAAATTATTAATCTAAAATTATTTTGAATAAAAAAAATTTTAATCTTGAAACAGAAAGATATGATAAAAGATCACTATTAAAAATCAGATCAAAAAATTTTAGAATTGATAATTACAAATCATATTCTATTAGGGAACATTATGAAATTTATTTTAAATTAATCCTAGAGAAGCCTAAAGACTTAAAAATACTTGAAATTTGTTGTGGATCTGGTGAATCCAGCAAACCAATAATTGATAATTTTAAAAACATAACTTTCACAGACATTTCAAAGCATTCACTTGATCTTTTCAAATTAAAATATAAAAAGAAATTAAGCAATAAAATAATTTTTAAAATAGCAGACATTGAAAACCTGCCCTTTCATAAAGAACATTTTGACCTGGTCATTTGTGCTGGAGGTTTAAGTTATGGAGATAATTTAAAGGTTTTGAATGAAATTTATCGCATTTTAAAAAAGGGAGGTTCATTTGTCTGCATTGATTCATTAAACGAAAACCCAATATATATATTTAATAGATTTATTCACTTTTTAAAAAAGGAGAGAAGTTATAAAGTGATAACAAGAATTCCTGATCTGAATCTTATTAAGAAATATAATAAAAAGTTTGGTAGGACAAAAATTATATTTAAGGGTAGTTTTATTTGGTTAACTAATTTTATTGAGAAGTTTTTTGGCTATAAATTAGCTGAGAATTTATCTAACTTTTTAGATAAAAGAATGCCACCCTGGATGGCTTTTAAATTCATTATGGAAGTTAACAAAATTAAATAGCTCAGCTACCTAAATAAAAATTATGTTATTTATCTTTGAATTATATTAAATTATGCGATAATTTATTAAAAGATTAATTCATTTAATGGAGTAATTAGAAAATATATTTTAAATTTTTTTATAAATATCTAAGCATAATATTTTTTATTATGATTAAATCTTTAACATGTTGGAATTAATCAAATTTTGAGTAATTTAAAAAATTAATTTTTCTTGTCATTTCAACATCTTTTAAAAGCACAATTTTAAAAGATAATATTTATTAAATCATTATCAACAAAACTCATTTCTATAATTTCTATTTAAGTTAGAATTAGATTATGATAATGATTTTTTATTTTTATTAAATTATCAATGCTTAATTTAAGAATTTATAGTCAGGATATTTTTAAAACCAATTTTCTATTACTATTTTTTTCTCTCACTATATCTTTTACAAAAACTACTATTATTCATTCCGAACTAATAAACGTTATAAGATCCTTGCTTTTTATTCTCTACGGCTTAACTTCATTTTTATCAATAATATTAATACTAAGAAAAGGCAAATTTAAATTAAAGTCATTATTATTGATTTTCTTCAGTATTATATTGATTTCATTTGGATCATTAAGTGCAGTAATAAATGGGGGCTCAGATTATTTTGATTTTAATTTTATAATTAACTTGCTAAGCACATTCAGTAGTATTTTTTCAATATCTCTAATTCATGAATTAAATGATAAAGATCATAATTTTATTGATAATGGATTGGCATATTATTTTTTATTCTTATTTTTACTTCTAATTTCTTGTGGAGGAATATTATTTGAAAATTTCCCAAGATTTAATTTCGAATACATTACACAATTGAGAGATGTGCAGTCCGCATTATATTCACAAGGAACAACAAAAGCTTTTGGATTTGCCTCAATTTTATTTTTAGGCTTATTTTATAGAGAGAGGAACTATGGTTATCTTTCAACAAAATTTAGACTTCCTATAAAGGGAAAAGCCATCAATATATTTTTATTATTTTTTACACTTTTCTTTTTCTCTCTATGCGTATTAGGAGGAGCAAGAGGTGATTTTATATTTGCATTTATCGTTTTAATTTCTACTTCATTGCTTATAAAACCATTTAAGTCTCTTACATTTTTTATTTTATTGATCTTATCTATTTTATTTTTTATATCGAGATTTTATTCATTTGATGAATTATATGCAAACATCTCACTCATACGAAGAATTGCGGCCGTAACTGATAGTAATTTTGGCGATAGAGATATATTAATTATAAAAGCATTAGATATTATTAAAAGTGATCCTTCTCTACTGATATTTGGGAAAGGTTTAAATTATTTCCAATATTTCTATGGCTTAGAATATAGTGATTATCCTCATAATTCAATATTTGAATTTATAATTACCTTCGGTCTTCCTATATCAATTTTATTTTTTGTCTTTACTTTGAGAGGAATAATTATAACTTTTAAAGATTATAAAGTGAAAAGGATCTATTACCTTTTATTCTTTTATTTAGTTTTATTAGGTCTTAAATCAGGTGCCATTTTAACTCCATTACAATTTGGAGCAACTTTATTTTTCTTTATAGAAGGTATTTCTAAAAACTTTATTTCAAGAAAAGAAATTAAGAAGTAGGATAGAATCATTTTTTTAATTTTTATAAATTTAACTATATTGTTTTAATCTCTTATATTTCATTATGATAATCTAAAAGTATCATTTTTAATTTAATAAAAATCTAATTACTTTAGCTTATTGAATAACTTTATCAACAAATAATTTGTGAGTATGATAAATATCCTTCCAATATTCAATTTAATTCTATATTTTCTAATTACTATATTATTAATTAGAGTTTTACTTTCTACCTTTAGAAATTTTTTTCTTGATAATCCAATTCAAAGAAGTTCACATACAAAAGCGACGCCTAGCGGAGCTGGCATAATATTTGTTATTGCTGCATTAATATCATCTCTTCATACTGACTTTTTTAATCCCATCTTATGTCTTCCATTAGCAATTGTTGGATTTATTGATGATCATAAAAGTTTATCTCCATTTATAAGGATTTTTGCTCAATTTAGTACAGTTTTATTTCTTCTCATTAAATCACCATTACTGATTAATCTTGAAGTTCTTAATGGGGTTTTTCTAATTTTTTCTATAATTATAATTTTTTTATTTAGTGCTTTATTGATTAACTTTTTTAATTTCTTTGATGGGCTAGATAGTTTATTAGTTTTAAATATGTTAGTGATATTAATAACTATTTCTTTTTATAGCGAATCACAATACTGGCCATTTTGTGGCAGTCTACTAGGATTTTTATATTTCAATAGAAATCCTGCAAAGGTTTTCATGGGAGATGGAGGAAGTACTTTTTTAGGTGCGATTTTTATAGGAATTATATTTGAAAAAACTAGTTTTGAGGAATCATTATCAATTTTATTACTAGCGACACCTATAATAGCTGATTGTCTAAGTTGTATGATAAAAAGATTTTTTTATGGGCAACCACTTTTAAAACCACATAAACTTCATTTATTTCAGAGGTTGCATCAGGCAGGATTTTCTCATAATAAAGTGTCACTAATATATTCTTCATGCACATTATTAATATCAATTACTCTGATTTATGAAAATATAATGCCTCAAATATTCGTTTCTTCATTAGTTATTATGTTTGGAATCTATTTAAATAATAAATATGCGGTACCTTTTGAAAAAGTCATGCGGAATTAAATTAGTTTATGTGATATTCTTAAATTGTTTTTAAAACTTAAAAATATTTTTAAAGAAAAATTTTATTATGAATTACGGTAATTCATATTTATTTATTATCTACAGTGGTTTTTGTAAAATATATCAATTTATAGCAACATTATATGAAAATAATTTCTTAAGAAATAAATCTTTTAATAAGAATTCAAAAGGTTTTTTTAAATATAAAAATTTAGACTTGGATTCTATTGAAATTAAAAATGTAAGAACAAAATTTGTTAACCCTTACCTTTCAGTAAGAGAAATAAATAATGAAAATTTACAAGATTTAACTGATTCAATATTTAATAAAGAATTTACTAAATTTATTGAAAAAGAAACTGGCTTTAAATATTCAATAGACTTTGTAATTTTTTATGACCGGCATCATATCCCTGAGAATATTAAGGAAAAATCGACTTTAAAGCAATATTATTCTTATAAATGGCATTTTGATAAGCCAAATAGCAAAAATGTTTTAAAAATAATCTTACCTGTAAATCTTGAAGAAGAAGATGCTTCACTTGTGGTATTCGATAAAAACAGGTCAAAGTTAATTAATCAAATTGATATCAAGAAAAAAGATTATTTTAAATTCACAGGCTGTTTAAATAATATTTATGGATTTATGCCATCTATTTGTTGGCACAAAGATCAGATTCCAAAAAAACAAAAGATATGTAGTCAAATCATGTTCCAATTAAATCCTTGGAGAGAATGGGCTTTAAATGTTGATTTTTTGAATAAAAAGCCATTTATTAATAGAAGACTAAATATTTGGACGAACGAACCTAAGTTTAGATGGATAACCTTAAATTTTAATAAAAGAGTAAAATTAAACTTTAATTAGCTATTTGAATTTATAGCAAAAAAGCTTATAATTATTAGATATTTATTTTAAAAATTTAAATATTTAATTTGTTAATGTAATACTATAAATAAAATAGTATTAAAATATATTTTTTTCTAAAGGAGTTGTGAAAAATGCCCAAAGGGGAAAATTTTAAATCGATAGAAACTGAGGAGATATACCTAATTGATATTATTAATTTTATAGTTAAAAATATCAAATTTATATCTAAATATACCGGAATTATATTTTTCATATCAATAATAATTGCATATATAATTCCCAAAACTTGGGAGGGAGAATTTCAAATAGTCGTTTCTAAAAAACAACCGCGGGGGCAGATTACTAATTTATTAAGAGGAGCAAGTAGCATAGAGAACCTTTTTGGGAAATTAGGTTCGAATAATACTCTTAAAACTGAAGTAGAGATATTAAAAAGTCCATCAGTTTTAATGCCTATTTTTGAATATGTCAAAGAAAGTAGAGGAAAGAAAGGGAGGGATATGATTTATAAAGAATGGTTAAAATCTAATATGAAAATAAAGTTAGGAAGAGGTACCTCAGTGGTTAAATTAGTCTACAGAGATAAAAACAAAGATATTATTTTACCTGTTCTTAAAAAGTCTTCAAAAGAATATCAAAAATATTCAGGTGCTGCAAGAATTAAATCTATTGAAAATGGATTAAAATATATGGATAAACAAGTTAATCTTTACAGAAAAAAAACCAAAGAATCACAGTCAGAATTTATAAACTTTGTAATTAATAATGATCTTAGTCTAGTTAATAAAGATTTATCTAATAATTTCACTTTCCAAAATTTAAAAAATATTCCTAATGATAAGCAAATAATCAATCCTGAGGTAAATAGAGCAAATACTGCAGGAGAAATAAGATATTTAAAAGAACAAATTTCTAAATTAGAAAAAAAAGATATAGAACAAGAACTTTTTATTCCAACTCTTCAAAATATTGTTCAATTAAATCAACTTGTAGAATTTGAATTATTGCAAGCTATTGAAAAAGAGATAGATCTTTTAAAAATAAATTATAGGGATAGTGATCCACTCTTAAAGCAAAAAATGAAGGAGAAAAACTCCATAGAAAAAAGATTAAGAAATAAATCTATTAAATTTTTAAAAGGAAGAATTATTGCACTTGAGTCTCAAAAGAAATCTCTAGAAAGACCTTCCGAAGTTATCATTGAGTACCAATTGTTATATTCTGAATTACAAAAGAATAAAAACACCTTAGCAAATCTCGAAAAAGAACAAAGAATTTTATCTTTACAAGAAGCAAAGTCAGAAGATCCTTGGGAATTAATCACTAAACCAACAATTTCAGAAAAGCCAGTATCACCAAATAAAAAAGTTGTTGCACTGTTAGGATTGATAATGGGATTTATATTAAGTACTTTTTACTCATATTATAAAAATTCAAAGTTTAAAAAATAGTTGGATTTTTAAGAATTTCTATTTTGATTAAATTATTGTTTTCTGTATAATAAGACTATCTATTTATATGAAATTGATAAAAAAAATTATAAAAATAATAATTTCATTATCATTTTTGCAGTACATAATTTCATTTAATCAACTTTCTTATGCAAGTAAGATAAGTTTAATTAATTCAATAGATTATTTAAATAGAAATAAAAATGATGATTATATTCTTGGAGAGGGAGATGTTATTTCAATATCAATATCAGAATTTACACCAGAATTAGATAGAAAAGTTCAGATAGGAATTAATGGAAAAGTTAATTTACCAAGAATAAATAATGTTTATATATCGGGTCTAACTATTGAGGAATTAAGAAAAATTTTAAATCAAAAATATAAGGAATTTCTTCAAGAACCGAATATTTCAATTGATATTATCTCATATAGACCAATGAGAGTTTTGCTTAAAGGAGAAATCTCCATACCAGGTTTTTACGTTTTATCTTCATCTATGGAAAATATCAATAATCTTTCAAGTGCAATTAAGCTGGCTGGTGGTTTAACTAATAATGCCGACATAAAAAATATTACAATAAAAAGAAAGACAAGTGATTTAACTGGAAATAAAATTATTGAAAAAAATATTAATTTATTGAATGTTCTTAAAGATGATTTATCTAAAGATATTTCTTTACGTGATAAAGATGTAATTGAAATAAATAGAAGTCAAAAAAGTTTAGTAGATGAATTAAAACTTGCTATCTCAACAAATTTAAGTCCAAAGTTAATAAAAGTAAATGTAGTTGGGAATGTTAATTTCCCAGGCATAAAAGAGATTCCAAGAGTGAGTTCTTTAAATGATGCAATTTTCCTATCAGGATCAAAAAAGATTTTTAGTGGAAGAGTAATGTTTATAAGATTTGATTCAAACGGAACTATAGAGAGAAGAATATTTAAGTATAAGAAAAACGAGAAACCTGGAACATATAAAAATCCATATCTATCAAATGGAGATTTAATTTTTGTAGGAAATTCAGCAATAAGAAATTTTGGAGAAGGAGTCGATACTCTAACAAAACCCTTTACTAGTATTTTTGGTTTATATGAATTAATTCAAGAAGTTAGCGATTAATATTTTCTAAAAAATATTTTTCTATTTTTCCCCGGAAATTGAAAGTATACCAATATATTGTAACAAGGATAAAAAAGTTACCTAATTTTATTGAATTTACATATAATAATTTTTTAAATATATCAGGAATTGGTTTAAATAAAAAATTTAAAAATCTATTAAATTCTAATCTTAAACTTTTATTTTAATAAGAGATTTTTTTATTTTTATAATGGTAATTTTATAACTTTATTTGTAGAAGATGATTTATAAGCCGCGCAGATTAATTCTAAAGTTTTCAAACCCTCGTGCCCATCACATATAGCTTCTTCCTCATTATTTAAAGATTTAATCATATTTTCATAATAAGGAATATGACCATTACCATAAACGTTATCGGTCTCATAATTTGCATCGTAAACATCGGATTCATCTTGTTCATTTTTATCCTTGAAATCCCAATGTTCAATTTTATTTACTGCTACTCCCCCAATTTTCACTGTCCCTTTTTCACCCAAGATTGTAATTGATCCCTCTAAATTTTTTGGATAAGTAAGCATAGTAACTGCCATAGTTCCAATTGCTCCGTTTTTAAATCTTATTTGCAAAGCAGCGGAATCTTCAACTTCTATATCTCTACCTAAAGTTGCTGTAGATGCACTAATACTTTCAACTGGTCCAACTAACCAATGAAGCAAGTCAACATAATGACTAGCCTGATTCATTAATGCTCCACCATCAAATTTGATTGTCCCCCTCCAATTATCTTGATCGTAGTAATTCTGAGGCCTCTGCCAAAAAACATTAATATTTATAATTGATAATTTACCAAAACGATTTTTTAGTAATTGTTTTTTAAGTAATAAAAGAGTTTTATTATATCTATTTTGCTTTACTACAAACAATTTAACTCCTTTTTTTTTACATACTTTATTCATATCTAAACCATCTTTCCAATTAGTAGCCATTGGTTTTTCAGTACAAACGTTAATTCCAACATTTGCAGATAATTTAGTTTGTTCTGCATGGAGACCACTTGGTGTAGCAAGAACTATAAGATCTAAACAAATTTTCTTTTCTTTTATATCTGAGATAAGCAGATTAAAATCAAAATAATGTTTTATTTTGTTTTCATTAACAATTTTAAATTCTTTTTTAAATAAATCAAAGTTTTTAATTGCAGCTTCTATTCTATTTTTTGAGGAATCGCAAATTGCAATAAAATTAATTTTTTTATTATGGTAAGCAATAGCTCTTATATGATTTTTAGAAATCCGACCACAACCTACTAAAGCAATATTAATTTTTTTTGTAGAATTAATCATATCCCATTAATTATTCATGCTCTAATAACATTTTCAGATTTTGGGAACCTTCCACGAGTATCGATTATTAATTGGCTATATTTTTTTATGATTTCATAATCAAAATTATCATGATCGGTAGTAAGTACCACAGCATCATATTTTGATAATTCTTTAGGCGAAATTTCTGAAGATTTTAATTTAATATCGTATTTTCTATTTGAAGGGAAAGTCGGAAAAAAAGGATCATTAAAATTAACTTTAGCTCCTCTATTAACAAGTTTATATATGATTTCCAATGCTGGTGATTCTCTACAATCATCTATATTTTTTTTATAAGAAATTCCTAATATTAATAATTTACTATTATTCAAAGGTTTTGAATTACGGTTTAAAGCATCTATAGTTTTTTTTACTACATAATTTGGCATATAAGTATTAATTTCTCCAGCAAGTTCAATAAACTTTGTTTGCATTCCAAATTCTTTTGCTTTCCAAGCTAGATAAAATGGATCTATAGGAATGCAATGTCCTCCGAGGCCTGGTCCAGGATAATATGGAACAAATCCAAAAGGTTTAGTACTAGCTGCTTTAATAACTTCATATAAATCAATATCCATCCTTTCTGACAATTGTTTTAATTCATTCATAAGTCCAATATTGACAGATCTATGAATGTTTTCTAACAATTTTGTAAATTCTGCAACTTTGGTATCACTCACTATAAATATTTTATCTATAGCTTTTTCATAAATCATTTTTCCTAGTTCAGTACAGTTATTTGTTATTCCACCAAGAACCTTAGGGATATTTTTAGTATTAAATTTTTTATTACCAGGATCCTCTCTTTCAGGGGAATAAACGAGGAAAAAATCATCTCCAAGGATAAAACTTTGTTCCTCTAAAAAAACTTTTAAAACTTCTTCAGTGGTCCCAGGGTAAGTTGTACTTTCTAAGCTAATTAATTGACCTTTTTTGAGAAACTTTTTTATTTTTTTTAGTGTATTTAAAATAAAACTTAAATCTGGGTCTCTATATTTAGTAAGAGGAGTTGGTACACAAATAATAATTATGTCAATTTCATTAATTCTAGAAAAATCAAAAGTGGCCTCTAAAATTTTTTTATTAACTAGATTATTTAAGTTTGTTGAATCAATATGTTTTAAATAACTAAAGCCATCATTAATATTAATTACTTTTTCCTTATCAATGTCAAATCCCAGAACTTTTATATTACTTTCTGCAAAAGTTATTGAAAGAGGCAATCCAACATAACCAAGCCCAATAATTCCTATTTTGATTTGATTATCGCTAATCTTATTTCGCAAATTTTCAAAATAATTTACTATTTGCATATATATTTATGAACTTAATTTTAAATAAGTAATTAGGCCATTTTATCATGTTAATAGATTAAATTCTTAAGAATGTTGATTTGGATATTTCAAACTGGAGAACCACTACATATAGATAAAGAATTCTCAAGACCAATGAGGGCAATGAATCTTGCAAATACATTAATTGAGAAGGGTCATAAGGTTGTTATATGGAGTTCAAATTTTTTTCACCAAAAAAAAGCCCATAGATTCAAGACAAATAAAACAATATTTTACGATAAAAATTTAACAATAAAGCTTATTAATTCAATTGGATATAAAAGTAATATAGGCTTAAGAAGAATATTAGATCATGCAAATTTAGGTATTAATTTATTTAAAACTTTGAGTCAATATCATGGCGAATTACCTGAGAAGGTATTTATTGGCTATCCTCCTATTGAATTTGCATTTGTTGCGAGTTTATGGTGTAAAAAAAATAATATACCCTATTTATTAGACATAAAAGATCAATGGCCTCATATGTATTTAGATCCATTTCCAAGAAATTTAAGAATATTTATTAAATTATTACTTTTCCCTTATTTTAGTATGGGTAGTTGGTCTTGTAACAATGCTTCTTCTTTAGTTTCCATCACAAAAGAGTTTTTAGATTGGGTTTATAACTTTTCAAGAAAGCAACCCTCGAAAAATGATTTTATTTTGCCAACGTCTATTATTAAAGACACAAAATCAAATCCAACTAAAGAGACAAAAACTTGGCTAAAAAAATTAGCTCCTCAAAAAAATAAAAAGACAAAAGTAATAGTTTATATTGGTGCTTTTATATCGGATTTAAATTATATCCCAATCATTAATGCAGCAAAAAATGCTCTTAGGGAAAAAAAAGATTGGATTTTTGTTCTATGCGGTGACGGTCCTTCTCTAAACATAATAAAAAAAAATATTGGGAATTTAGAAAACACTTTTCTTCCTGGATGGGTCTCTCAAGAAAAAGTAAACGCTTTATTAGGTGAAACTTCAGTTGGTCTACTAGCCATGCCAAATACATCAAATTTTTCTCTTACTATTACTAATAAGACCTACACATATTTATCTGAAGGTGTTCCAATTATCACCTCCATAAATGGTGTAATTAAAAACTTAATAATGAAATATAATGTAGGAATTACTTACAAAGAAAATGATAAACATCAACTTTATAAAGCGTTAGTCGATTATTTCGATGATGATAATAATTTTAAGTTACAATCAAATAATGCAAAAAAATTATATAAAGAAAAATTTGATGGGAGAAAAGTTTATGAGAATGCTGTACATAGAATAGAGAAATTAATTTGATAAAAAACTATGTCAAATCCAAATAAAAGAAGCAAGCCTTTATTAAATAATTTCTTAAGCGAAAGCTCATATGAACCAGAGCCTACAGATATTAGAAATTTCAGTAAAGAAGAATTAGTATATTTTTTGAAGTTGATGCGCTTAATAAGAAGCACTGAAATTAAAATCGCTGAGGGGAAAAAGCAGGGATTGATTGGAGGTCCCGTTCATCTCGGAGTAGGTCAAGAAGCAATTGCCACGGGTCTTTCAAAACTTTTAAATAAATCAGATAGGGTTTTTGGTGCGCATCGATCTCATTCACATATTTTATCTTTAAATAAAAATCCATATGGTTTATTTGCAGAAGTATTAGCTAAAAAAACTGGATTATCTAAAGGCATGGGTGGGTCTATGCACCTTTGGGATGAAGAAAATGGTTTTATGGGATCAGTGCCAATTGTTTCAGGAACTGTTTCTTTGTCTGTAGGAGCAGCCTTAGCATCTAAACTTCAAAAAAAATCAGTTATTTCTGTTGCATATCTTGGAGATGGGGCTGTTGAGGAAGGTGTAGTTCATGAATCTCTAAATCTTTCCTCAATTTTGAATGTACCAATATTATTTGTAGTAGAAAATAATTTATTTTCAAGTCACATGCATATAAATTTAAGACAGCCTTTTAACTATACTTCTCGTTTTGCAAAAGTTAATAATATTGATTCTCAAATTGTTGATGGGAATGATGTTATTGCTATTTATAAATCTGGCAAAAAATTGATTCAAATGATTAGAGATAAAGGATCACCTGCTTTTTTAGAGGCATTTACTTATAGATGGTTTGGTCACGTAGATTGGAGGGATGATATAGATGTAGGAATCAAGAGATCTAAAGAAGATATAAAATTATGGAAAAGAAAAGATCCCATATTACGTTTAGAAAATGCGATGATTCAAAATAAATTCTTGGATGAGGATGAAATAATTAATATTCAAGAAATTATTGATGATAAAATTGAAAAAGATTGGGCAAAGGCTATGAAAGATGAGGAACAAGATAAAAATGATCTTTTAAATAATGTCTACTCTTAATTAAATTAATGGATAGATACAAATTAACTTATTCAAAAGCAATCTATAACTCTTTTGATTATTTATTAAAGAACTATCCGGAGGTTTTTGTTATTGGTCAAGGTCTATGGAGTCCTTGGTATGTAGGAAATACAATGAATTCTCTAGAAATTAAATATGGCAAAGATAGGATAATAGACACCCCCGTTTCAGAATCTGCTTGTACTGGTGCTGCTGTTGGGGCATCAATATGCGGAATGAAGCCTATTGTTATTCATCCAAGAATGGATTTTATGCTTTATGCAATGGATCCAATAATCAATCAAGCTGCTAAGTGGTCTTATATGTTTGGTGGGCAAACAAATGCATCATTAACGATAAGAGGAATAATTAATAGAGGAGGGGAACAAGGCGCACAGCATTCTCAAGCTTTACATAGTTTGTTCGCCCATATACCTGGGTTAAGAGTAGTTATGCCAGCCTCTGTTAAGGATGCAAGAGATCTTTTTATTTCATCGGTATTATGCAAAGATCCTGTTTTGTATATAGATGATAGATGGATTTACGATTTAGAAGAATATGTTGATCCAATAGAAATTTTAGATCTTTCATCTGAAGGACCCAATATTCATAAACTTGGAGAACGTATCACAGTTGTCACTTCTGGGTATTCAACTTATTTAGTTAGAAAAACTATAGAATCGAATTTAATGAAGAGTTATCAAAAAGATATTGAGCTTATAGATCTAAGAATTTTGAATCCAATAAAGCCAGAAATAATAATAAATTCAGTTTTAAAAACAAAAAATCTTCTTGTAGTGGATGGAGGTTGGAAGAATTGTGGATTAGCATCTGAAATAATTGCATCAGTTACAGAAAATATTCCCCCTGGATTATTAAAAAATCCACCTAAAAGAATTTGTTTGCCAGATTGTCCTGCCCCAACCTCTAGAAAGTTGGAAGAAGAATATTACCCCAGTGAAGAAAAAATTTCTAGAAAAATTAAAGAAATGCTCAAATAGCTAAAACAAACATTTTGAAGATAGAATTAGCTATAATTTTTTCACTTTAAGTATCTGGCCTTCTAACTGGTAGGTAATTCCTTGTATTGGACATACCCAAGACCCTTCTCCAATTAAAGGTAATTTTATTCTTTCTCCATAAATACTCATCCATCCAATTTGTTTGCCTGGATTTCCTACTACTAAAGAGAAGGGTAAAGTATCTTTATTAATTAGTGCTCCAGCACCAATAAAAGAATATTTTCCTAATTCTACTCCACAGATAATTGTTGCATTAGCACCAATTGTTACGCCTTTTCTTACAATAGTATCTTTATATTCCTCTTTCCTAACAACTTCAGATCTAGGATTTAATACATTTGTGAAAACCATACTTGGTCCACAAAAAACATTATCTTCAATGTAAACATTATCGTAAATTGAAACATTATTTTGAACCTTTACATTATTTCCAATAGTTACTTTTTTAGCAACATATACATTTTGGCCAAAAGTACAATCTTTACCAATAATAGCGCCAGAAGAAATATGACTCCAATGCCATATTTTCGATCCTTCCCCTATCTTTGCACCTTTTTCTACTATGGATGAAGAATGAATAAAAATTGATTTAGCACTATTCAATTTTCTGAGTTAAAGCTTTAATCTAATTATACAATTATGGTTTTTTATAATTATGGTTTTCTTTTATAAAGTTTCTTCTTTAACTATATTTATTTTGAAAAACTAATTTCATGAAGTTAATTCATTTATCATCAACACACAAAAGGTTTGATTCCAGAATTTTTCATAAAATATGCGTTTCCGCATCAAATGCTGGACATCAAGTTACTCTTATTGTTGCGGATGGGAAGGGATGCGAGACTTCCAACAATGTAAGAATTATTGATGTTGGCCATTCTCCTAATAGACTTACAAGATTATTAATTAATCCAATAAAAATTTTGTTAAAAACCATTTCTTACAGAAATTGTATTTTTCATTTACATGATCCTGAGTTGCTCTTTATTTCTTTATTTCTGAGAAGAAAAAAGACAAGAGTTATTTACGATATGCATGAAAATTTACATATACAAATTCTTTCAAAAGAATGGATTATAGGCAGCTATTTATTAAAAAAGTTAATCGCAAATTTTTCAATATTATATCAAAAATTTTTTATAAAAAAAATAGATTATCTAATAGTTGCTCAACCAGTAATGAAAATTTTCTACTCAAATATGAATAAAAATATTGTTGATATAAATAATTTTGCTAAACCTTTGGAATATATTAAGAACCAAAAATTTATAAATAAAAAATTTAATTTAGTCTATGCAGGAGGATTATCTGAAGATAAAGGCTTAATAAATATGATTAATTTAATTAAATATTTACCAGAAAGTTATAAATTACATATAGCTGGACCTATTGATTACAGTCAAAAGGAATTAATAGAAAAACTTAATCATAAAAAAATAATTTTTTATGGATTATTAAGTAACAAAGAATTAAACCTCTTATATCAAAACTGTTCAATAGGATTAATTATGTTTAATAATGTTGGGCAGTACAGTATGAGTTACTCTATAAAACTTTTTGAATATATTCAATTTGGAATGACTGTAATTATGCCAAATTTTGGAGATTGGGTAGATTTTAACAAACAATATAAAGTTGGAATAAATATTGATCCTAAGAATACTAAAGAATGTGCGAAAAAAATAATAAACTTAGAAGAAAATTTACTTGAAGATTTTTTTTATTCCAATAAGCTATTGCAAAATAATAAATTCAATTGGGAAAAAGAATATATAAAATTGGAAAAAAGATATAAATCCATAAATAAAAGTATATGAATTTGTTCAAAATATTTTAGGGTTATAGGATGGGTTTAAAAATGCGAGTTTTAATGACAGGAGCTGGTGCCCCAGGGGGGCCAGGAATTATAAATTGTTTAATTAAAGATAATAATATTGATTTATATATTTGTGATTCAAACCCAAAAGCTATTGGAAAATTTATTATTCCAGAAAAATTTCATAAAATACCAAAAGCATCTGAGAATAATTTTATTGATGAGATTATAAAACTTTGCCATAAACACAAAATACAAATTATTCTGCCTCTAGTTACAAAAGAATTATTTCAATTTTCCAAGAATAAAGAATACCTGAAAAATTTAGGAATAAAAGTTATTGTATCCGATTTCAAATCCCTCGAGATAGCTAATGATAAAGGAAATTTATATAGACATCTCTCTAAAAAAAATATTGAACTTCCAAAATTTAAAATAGTTGAAAATCTTACTGAATTAAAAAACGCAGTAACTAGTTTAGGATACCCAAAATTGCCGGTGGTTATCAAACCTTGTTTTGCGAATGGCAGTAGGGGGGTAAGAATATTGGATCAAAAACAAGATAGGTTTAAGCTTTTTTTTAATGAAAAGCCAAATTCAATATTTGATAATCTAGATAATATTATCGATATACTTTCCGAAAAAAGAATTCCAAGAATGCTAATAAGTGAAAATCTACCTGGTCAAGAATTAACTGTTGATACAATTATAAAAAATGGCAAAATTTACAACCTGCTGATTAGAACAAGGGATGTTATGAGAGGCGGAATTTCTGTAGCAGGAACTTTTATTGAAAATAATGATGTATCTGAATATATTACTAAAATTATAAATTCATTGCCTGGCTTGTCTGGCCCAGTAGGTTTTCAAATAAAAGAATCATCTAAAAAAAAATATTTATTGCTTGAATGCAATCCTAGACTTCAAGGAAGTAGTGTTGCGGCATTAGGTTTAGATATAAATTTACCAATTAGATCATTAAAAGATAATATAGAAGACCAATACTCAATAAAAAAAAGAGTCTCAGGAGTTTCATTTTTTAAATATTATAAGGAAATTTTTTATGACAATAGATTATCTGATTGAACAATTCTTCTTAAAAAGAGAACTTATTTTTGATCTTGATAATACTTTAATGGATGAAAAAGAATTTTTAATTGGCGCATATCATGATATTTCCGTTAAGCTTTTGCCAAATAATACTGAAGAAAGTTTCTTATTTTTAAAAGATACTTTTGAAAAAGAAGGAAGAGAATCGATATTCAATAAGCTCATTAATAAATTCCCCGCTGAAAATGTAAGTTTAGAAAACTGTCTATATGTATTAAGAAATTTTAAACCTAAAAGGAAAATAAAGACAAAAAAATGGTTTAGAGAATTCTGTTTGAAATTAACAACACCATTTAAATTAAAAATAATAACTAATGGCTATCCTAATCAACAAGTGAATAAAATAAATTCCTTAAAATTACCTAAATTAGTAACCGTTGAAGAAGTTATTTATGCCAATAAATACGAACCAAAACCAAGTCAAAATTGCTTTTATAAATTAAAAAATTTTAATAAATTTAAAGCACCTATTTTTATTGGCGATTCACACACGGATGAAGTTTTCTGCAAGAATCTTAAGATAGAATTCTACAATGTTAATAATTTAAATAAAAAGTTTGATGTAATTTAAACCTTTACAAACGAAAATATTAATTTTCATATTAAGAATTATTTTTTTATTTAGAGCTATTAAACATTAAAATTAATTTAAGGAAATTGAACTATTATTCAAAATTTCATGAAAATACCTTTTGTCCCCTATGCAAGACTATACTTAAAAAATAGAGAAGATTATTTAAATATTTTTGATTCTGTTGCTGGAAAGGGTGCTTTTATAATGCAAAACGAATTAGAAAAATTTGAAAGTGAACTCGCATGCTATGTCGATTCTAAATACTCATTAGGAGTAGGTAATGCTACTGACGGGTTAGAGTTCGCTCTAATGTCTATTGGTTTAGAGAAAGGAGATGAAGTTATATGTAGCGCCCATACTATGATTGCAACAGCCTCTGCTATAAAAGTAGCCGGTGGCACCCCAAAAGTAGTAGATATTGGCTATGACAATCTCATAGATCCAGATGCAATAAAAAATGCAATAAATCCAAGGACAGTTGGGATAATGCCAACACAACTAAATGGGAGAACTTGCAATATGGATAAGATATTAAGCATTTCAGAAAAGTACAAACTTTTTATAGTTGAAGATTCTGCACAAGCTCTTGGTTCTAAGTTTAATAATAAATATGCAGGAACATTTGGAAAAGCCTCTGCTATAAGTTTTTATCCTGCCAAAACTTTAGGCTGTTTTGGGGATGGTGGCGCATTAATTACTAATGATGAATTTATTTATGACAAAGCTTATCAACTTCATGATCATGGTAGAAATAAAGATGGTGAATTTAAAAGTTGGGGAAGAAATAGTAGATTGGATAACTTACAAGCAGCTTTTTTATCTTATAACCTAAAAAATTATGATTCTATTATCGCAAGAAGAAGAGAAATAGCCAAAATGTATAATGACGCTCTCAAGGATATAGAAGAATTAAAACTGCCTCCAAAACCAGAAAAAGATTCATTACATTTTGATGTTTATCAGAATTATGAAATGGTTGCTGAGAGGAGAGATGAATTTAAAAAATACCTTGAAAATCAAGGGATCTCTACTTTGATTCAATGGGGAGGTAAAGCACTACATCAATATGAAAATCTAGATATAAGAGAGCATTTACCTGCTGCAGAAGAATTTTTCAGAAAGTGTATTATGATCCCAATCCATCCATATTTAACTAATAGTGAAGTATCTTACATAATAGAGAAGATTAAAGATTTTTATAAATAATCATGAAAAGAATTTTTGATTTTTCAATGAGTCTTATTGGAATATTAATACTACTACCGATTTTTTTAATAATCGCATTAATTATTTATTTACAAGACTTTTCCAATCCTTTATATATTGCAAAAAGAGTTGGTTTGAATGGCAATAATTTTAATATAATAAAATTCAGGACAATGATAGTTAATGCTGATAAATCAGGAGTTGACTCTACCAGTGCTAATGACAAGAGAATTACTTACATTGGGAGTTTTCTTAGAAAATATAAGCTGGATGAATTAACTCAGTTAATAAATGTACTAATTGGAAATATGTCTTTAGTTGGCCCACGACCAAATGTAAAAAGGGAAACAGATTTATATACATCAATAGAAAAACAAATTCTTACTATGAAACCTGGGATAACAGATATAGCATCACTTGTTTTTTCTGATGAGGGTCAAATACTTTTAGGAAAAGAGGATCCGGACATAGCATATAACCAATTGATTAGGCCATGGAAAAGTAGGCTAGCACTTTTTTACATTGATAACCAAAATTTAATTTTTGATATACGAATTATCATCCTTACATTAATTGCAATAATTAATAAAAGATTTTCGATCAAAAGACTACATAGAATAATGCGTAAAATGAAAATAGAACCTGAATTACTTGAAATTGTAAAAAGAGAAAAAGAATTGCTGCCAACACCTCCTCCTGGAAAAAGTGAGATTGTTTATTCGAGGGATATTTAATTGTCTATTTTAATAATTGCGCCTCACGCAGATGATGAAACCCTTGGGATGGGCGGTTCAATAGCAAAATTCATCAAAGAGGGTAAGGAAGTTTATGTAGCAATTATTACAGGGCCTTCAAACGATAAACATCCATTTATAGACAAAAATTATTTATTAGAAATTAGAGAGGAATCTAAAAAAGCATTAAAAGTTCTTGGTGTTAAAAATATTATTTACAGAGAATTACCACCCGTATGTATGTCGGATTTAGATATTTGGAAAATAAATAAAATAATAGATGAAATCATAAAAGAAGTTAAACCAGAAGTATTATATATTCCATTTCAAAATGATTTGCATAAAGATCACTACGCTACTTCATATGCGGCAAATGTATCATGCAGGCCATACTTATCCTCATCAAAAAATTTAAAAAGAGTATTAGCATATGAAACTCTATCCGAGACAAATCTAAAGTATTTGACTAATCAATTCAACCCAAATGTTTTTATTGATATAAGTGATACAATCTCTCTAAAGTTAGAGGCTCTTTCATGCTATAAAAGTCAATTACAGCCTATTCATTTTCCTAGAAGTTTAGATGTAATCAAAGCCTTATCAATTGTTAGAGGTTCAAATATTGGCAAATCTGCGGCTGAAGCATTTATTCTATTAGGGGAGTATATATGTTAAGAAATAAAAGATTAAATAAATGGTTTATTCTCTTAAGAGTTATTTAGGTTATGTCCTCAAAGAAAATAAAGATAGGAGTTGTTGGTGGTGTTAATGCAACCAAAATAGTCATTAATAAATTACATGAAAATGAATTTAGTAATGTATTTATTTGGAACTACAAACCATCTGATAAAGATAAAATTGTAAGTGGTTGGGATGATCTCTCATTATTTTCAAAGAAATTAGGATATAAAAATCAAGAATTTTCTAGAATAAAAGAAATAAAAGAATCAATCAAAACTTTTAAACCAGAAATATTATTTATTGTAGGATTATCTCAAATAATTCCAAAAGAAATAATAAATATTCCTAAAAATGGCTGCATTGGATTTCATCCAACAAAATTACCTTTTGGAAGAGGAAGAGCACCTTTAGCATGGCTTATCTTAGAGTCTTGTTCCTTATCAGCGGCAACCTTTTTTGTATTAAATGAAAGAGTAGATGATGGACCAATATTAGCTCAAGAAGATTTTGTTATTAATGAAGATGATTATGCTGAAGACATTGAAAAAAAAATGTTAGACGCAGAAGGGAAAGCACTAGATTCCATACTTTCTAACCCTAAATTCCCTGATTTATTTTCAAAAGAACAAGAACATAAAAACGCCTTTTATTTTGAAAAAAGAGATCCTTCAGATGGAATTATAGATTGGCAAAGTGATGCTAATGAAATTTTAAAGTTAATTAGAGCTACTTCAAAACCTTTTCCAAATGCATATACCTTCTTTGAAAATAATAAAGTTTTTATTAAAAAAGCAAAAATATCAGATCATCCAATCAAAGGGGTTATTGGCAAAATATTAAGAGTAAATGATTCATCATTTTTAGTCCAATGTAAAGATGGGATTATTGAAATTTTAAATTGGGACTCATCAAATGAGAATTGGGATCCAAAAGTAAATATGAAATTAGGCTTTAACATACAGGAAGAAATCTTTCACCTTAGAAAAAAAATTCAAGAAATAACAATGAGAATTGACTTATAAATTGATAACCCAACAGATTATTAAGTAGTCATTTAAAGAAATTTTATTAAGTAATCACTTCAATTTTTCAAAATTCAAAAAATTTTTTTTTAAATTCGCATAATGAATAGTTAAACTAATTAAGAATTTTTAATTGATGACAAGAAAGAAGTATAAATAATCTCGATGCTAAAGAAATTAATATTAAAAAAAGACTATTTTTATAATTATGCAATCTTAAAGGGATTAAAAATATAAAAGATACCTCCTATTAGAATCAGTAATGCGGCTCCATAAAAAAGAAAAGGTATTATTGGATATTTATATAATATTGACCTAACTTTTTGTTGTATAGCTTTTTTATCGAGTTGAGGCAAATTTATATCTTCAGTTTTTTCTCTAGGCGGAATACCTAAATTTTTTCTTCTTTTTGCTTCTCCCATAATTAAAGCTGAGGCATTCCCATACATTTTAAATAATTATTATCAGATAAATCTAAAATTTGCTCCCATTCTTTACGAGTTGTTTCCTAAGAATTTTTAAAATCTTTTTCAAATATAAGCGTACATCTTCCTTCTAAATTTTCTGGAGAATTTTAATTGCTTAAAAAATAACTATCAAATATGATAATGATGAAATAAATACAATTACCTTAACAATTCTAAAACTATTCATATTTAAGATAATATTTCCACGTAAATAAATAAGTTACTTTTTAGTTTTATAATTTATTTAATTGATTATAAATAATTATCAAATGATTAATTCTGTAAATTTTAAACATTTGCCTATCAATGATTTGGTTGTTGCAGGGTTAATAATCTTTATAATGTCTACAATTATTGCTAATATTTATAACCCATTATTAGGAATTATATATGCATTTAGCAATATCCTAACTCTTACTTTTTTGAGTTGGTTATACCAAGAAACTTGGAGTGATCCAAGTAAATAAAATCAATCAACAAAAAAGATAACTATAAAAATCTACTTTTGTACTTTTAAATTTGAATAATATTTCAAGTTTAAACTGAGCTAAAAAAACACAATAAGCAAAAATTTTTAAAATTTAATGTAGTTTAGATTGTTTTTAATTTGATATATATTTTTCTGCCCTTCTTAATGCTTTTATTGCACCTCTATAATCAAGATTTTTTAATTTTTCCTCACTTTTA
>MDTE01198887.1_pt1 | contig 25384 bp, 23 predicted proteins | sample 811231 | NCBI WGS metagenome assembly MDTE01 (sample SAMN05326651, study PRJNA326480) | marine metagenome | isolation source: seawater | place: Indian Ocean: Red Sea | collected 2010
AGGTGAACATGAGTTCCGAGCAAGTGTTCAAACAGCTGGCACGCGACACCGGTGAGGGTCGCGGTTTGCCGAACCATGCCTTTACCAGCGATGCTTTCCTCGAACTCGAGAACACACTCTTGTTTCCACGGTCCTGGTTACTTGCCGGTACCGGCAGCGATGTGCCGAATGTCGGCGATGCTGCACTGGCGGAGTTCGGAGCCGGCAGCCTGATTTTGCTGCACGGGTCAGACGAGCAGATCCGGGTCTTTCACAATGTTTGCCCGCACCGGGGCGCGCGACTGCTCGATGAGCCCATGCGAGCTGCCAACGCCCTAACCTGCCCGTATCACGCCTGGTCGTTCGATCTCGACGGTAACCTCAAAGGCAGGCCGCACTACGATGGGCCCGGGCGTCATGATCATGGTCAAGAGCAGGGCAATGAGCGGGTGTGCTTATTCGAGGTGCGTAGTCATCAGTGGGGTGACTGGATATTCGTCAATCTGGATGGTCAGGCAGTAGCGTTCGAGACCGAAATGGAGGCCATACTGAGACGCTTCGACGGGTACCCGCTGCACGAGTTCCGCTGCGCTCACCGACAGTCGTTCGAGTTCGCATGCAACTGGAAATTGGCGGTTGAAAACTACAACGATGTTTATCACGTTTTCAAGATCCACCCTGCGCTCGACAAGATGCACGTGGCCTCCGATCGTTACCCCATGACCGTGGACGGCCGTCACTTGTGTAATGGCTATTCGTTCGAGGGACCGGGCCGCGGATTGACTGTCGACGAGGACGGCCCGGCATTGCCGACTCTGACGCACCTCAAGGACGACGACCGTAATCGCATGCAATGGGCTACGTTGTTTCCAAATACTGCCATCAACATCTACCCAAGCAATCTGCAGCTCATCCGATTCCTTCCGAAGGGGCCGCATCGCACCCAAATGCAAATGTGGTTCTACTTCGTAGGCGACGCGGCAACCGACGAGACCACTCGTGAAGCTCGAGAGGCGCTGTATCGAGAGTGGGCGAATCTAAACGCGGAAGACGAAGACGTCTGCCGGCGCATGCAGCTCGGTCGGGGTTGCAACGCCTACGATGGCGGACGCTTCGCACCCTATTGGGATAGCGGCACCTTGCACTTTCATGGTGAGGTCGCGAAGGCCGTGAGTGAAAACGTCCTGGAGTAGGGTTCCCGCTGGTCTGGCCCTCAGGCACGGTTCACGAACACCGACGCACCCACGGGTCGCTGTTCGGCGCCCTGGAAATAGGCGTCATTGCGCGCTGTCATGACCTTCTCACGCGCCTCCAGACATGCGCTGTCGTAATTGACTCTCGGGCGGGGCAGCATCTTGAAGTGTTTGTGCACATCGGCGCCACGAACAAGTTGCGCGTAATCTTCCTTCGCAACCACCTGCTTCATGCTCGGCGCAATGTATTGGATGACCAGCCCGACCCGCCATCGATCGGTTTTGTTCGGACCGGACGCATGGAACAGCCGTCCGTCGTGCAGTGACAGTTGGCCCGGCCCGAGCACGACATCCACGGCCTGCGATTCATCCACTACAGCATCGACGACCTGACCGCGGCTCAGTGAGTTGGCGGCATTGAACGTATCCCGGTGCGGCTTGATTCCGTCGCAGTGAGAGCCCGGCAGGAATCGCATACAACCGTTCTCGGGTGTGACTTCGCCAAGTGACATCCAGACCGCAACCTCGTCCGTCCCATCCAGTCCCCAGTACGTCAGGTCCTGATGCCACGAGATGAAACGATCACTTTGCGGTGGTTTGGGAACCAACCCGGCCCCCCACAGCAGCACGTCGGAGCCCAGGATGGCGGAAGCTGCATCGATAATGCGTTCATCACGGGACAGCCGGTCGATGGCTGGAAAAACGAGGTTTGCGTGCCCACGGGCGTACTCGATGGCATTGGGGCGTTCGGCCAGCAAAGTCTCGACCTCGGTGCGGTAGGAGAGCGCTTCGTCTGCCGGCATCGCCTGGTAGGGGAACACGTATCCGTCGCGTTCGAAGCGCTGGTGGAGATCCTCCAGTGGGATTGGTGATAGCTCAGTCATCGGTGCTCACCTCAGCCTGATTCGAACGATGCTCGCTGCACTGGTCGATTCTGCGCGGAGTTCATACCGTGATACAAGAGACTCTGCGGGAGCTGATGAGTACCGGCCACAAGCCGTGTTCCCGTTACCGGAGGGCGTGTGAACCCTGCCCGCCGCCAACCCAGCGTTCTGAGAGGAGTGAACGATGAGTACCACCTGCATTAGGAATGCCGCCTGGATCGTTTCCTGGGACCTCTCTGAGCAGCAGCACGTGTACCTACGCGACGGTGACGTCTCCTTTGACGATGACAGAGTGATTCACGTGGGCGGTCACTACACCGGGGCGGTCGACCAGCAGCTCGATGGCGTTGGTATGATGGTGATGCCCGGACTCATCAATGCGCATAACCATCCTTCCGGTATGCCGTTCTACAAGAGCATCCGCGAGGAGTTGGCCAACCCGAAGCCGTATTTCACCGCGCTCTATGACGGCTGGCGGCTGTTCACACCAGAACCTGAAGACCTCAAGTGGGGTTCGATGTACGCCTACTGCGAGATGCTGCTGTCTGGCGCCACGACCTGTGTCGACATGTCATTTCCCTACCCAGACTGGATCGACAGCATCGCGCAAAGTGGTATTCGCGGCTATGTGGCGCCGCTCTATCAGTCGGCGGCGTGGTACAGCGCCACCGGTCATGATCTCAGTTACGACTGATCGGATGCCAACGGCAGTGCGGCATTCGAGCAAGCACAGGTGTTGATGGACACAGCCGAACAACACCCGTGCGGCACGCTTCACGCGATGGTGTCACCAATGGAGGCGGACAACTGCACCGAGTCGCTGCTGCAAGGCGCTTTTTCGCTGGCACATACGCGCGGCCGTCCCATGCAGCTGCATGCCGGTGAATCCATGATGGAGTTTCTGGAAATGACCCGCCGAAATGGCATGACCCAGCTTCAGTGGCTTGCACGGCACGAGCTGCTCCACCCGTGTTTGACCATCGGCCACGGCATCTTTCTGGATCATCATTCCTGGTTGCATTGGCATACCCGCAAAGACATCGGTCTTCTGGCCGAGCATGGCTGCACGGTCTCACATTGCCCAACACCGTTCAGTCGATACGGCATCACACTGGAGAACTTCGGTCGCTATCCAGACGCCGGCGTCAACATGGCTATCGGTACCGATTGTCATCCACACAACATGCTCGAGGAGATGCGAACCGCAGCTGTCATGGCGCGAGTCTCGGGTGAGGCAATGGACACGGTGACGACAACTCAGATTTTTGAGGCTGCAACTGTCGGCGGAGCACGGGCGTTGCTGCGCGACGATCTCGGTCGACTTTGTCCAGGCGCGAAGGCGGACCTTGTGATGGTTTCAGTTAGCGATGCTGTGATTAGGCCGGTGTATGACCCACTACGCGCGTTGATTTACACTGCCGCCGATCGGGCAGTGCGACACGTGTTCGTCGACGGCAAGCAAGTGGTAGCTGACGGAGTCGTGACCACCATGGATTTTGAGGACGTTTCCGCGCGAGTTGAAGAGATTCAGCAGCGCGTGCTCGGCAAGGTGCCTTCTAGAGATTACGCGAATCGAAGCGCGCAGGATGTAGCGCCGCTAACTCTGCCGATGAAGTGAGCCCGACCTCATGGTCATTGTCTGCCAGCCATTTCTCGGCAGCGTCCTGGTGGGTCATGCCATCGACGTCAACCAATGCCGCCATGGAGCCGATTTGCGGTGTGGTAAAGGAGAGATTCAAGAAAGCCGAGTAGGTTTGCGGATGCGTTTTCCGGAACTTGTAATTTGCGCCTTTTTTCAGCCAGGCTGGTTGCTGGGTTTGATCGTGGGGAAACGGCACTGACTCCCGGGTCGAGCCAGAGCTTGATTTGCCGACGGGCCGGAACCGTCACAACCTCTGCGTGACGAAAGAGGCCTTTCCTGCGGTCGGCGACCGGCTACCATCTTGCTTGTTTACACATTGCTTTGACGTTCAATTTGAAACACTGTACTCATCAGTTGGAAGTTGTCGGAGAAGGTGATGCCCAAAACGAGCGATACTGCAGCGATGGGGCTTGTCGATGTCAGACGCTATCCCGTTCACGAGCTATCGACGCCGGCGGGCAAAAACCTGGTGGAGCAATGCCGGGCGGACCTAACCGCCCGGGCGCTCTGCAGTCTCCCAGGGTTTCTGAAGCCCGACGCCGTGCATCAGCTGGTCGAGGAGGCTACCCCGCTGTTACCTGACGCCGTTTACACTGACACTAGTCGTACTCCGTATTTCGGTCCGGCAGCTGGGACGCAGTACCCGCCCGATCACCCGCGCAATCTCGAGTATCCGAATCGATATGCCCGCATCGTCAACTACCAGTTTCCAAACGAAGGTTTGAGCCGCGCCCTGTTCCTGTGGCCGGTACTGACGGAGTTTGTCCGCCAGGTGTTCGGCGCAGAGACCATGTACCCCACACAATGTCCCCATGTCTCGCTCACTATGAAAGTCGCCGGTGAAGGTGACACAGACAGCTGGCACTATGATGGCAACGACGGAGTAGTCTCTCTGCTGTTGCAGGCACCGGATGAGGGTGGATTGTTCGAATACGCGCCATACCTCAGGACTCCGACGGATGAGCGCTTCTCAGAAGTCACCAAAGTCCTCAAATACCCCGAATGTCATGCGCTGCGGCCGCGACTCGAGCCAGGGACACTGGTGTTCTTCAATGGTGATCTGTCCTTGCATCGCGTGACACCGGTGGGCAAGACAACAAAACCCAGAATGATCCTGCTGTTGAGCTTTGACAGGAGTTCGACTTTTGTGTTCCCGAATGGTGTGGCTGATCGAATCCGCACCTTGCCGAAACTCCGAGAACTGCCGCCAGCACAACGTTCTAAGTACTTGGTCGATGAACAATGACGAGCACGAGTCTTCGTCTAAATCGAATGCTTGGGAGTTGCAGACATGCTTAGCTACTCGAATGGTGTTGCCAACGTGCCTCTTTTGGGACGCACGCTAGGGGAGCAGATAGACATTTCGGTCCAGTCCTGGGGAGATGTCACGGCGCTCATCGTGAGTGACCAAGGCATCAGGTGGACCTATGCAGAACTGGCCGCACAAGCCAAAAGATTTGCATCCGCGTTGGTTGCCCTTGGCCTCACGCCTGGTGATCGCGTTGGAATCTGGTCGCCGAACAATGCGGAATGGATCGTTACCCAGTATGCGACGGCGATTTCCGGACTCGTCCTGGTCAATATCAACCCTGCCTACAGGACGTCCGAGCTGACCTACGCCATTAACAAAGTAGGCTGCAAAGCACTCATCACGGCGTCGAGCTTCAAGACCAGCGATTACATTGCCATGCTCAATGAGGTGGCGCCGGAACTGTCGACAAGCACGCCGGGAGCACTCAAGAGCAAGACCTTGCCAACACTCGAGACCGTCATTCAGATCGCTGATGGAGCCTCGCCTGGCACGTTAAGCTTCAACGATGTTGCCGCAATGGCTGATGCGAGCAGCGACGAAACGCTGGCAAATCTCGAGTCGCAGCTCCAGTTCGATGATCCGATCAATATTCAGTTCACATCCGGCACGACGGGTCAGCCGAAGGGTGCGACCCTGACTCATCACAACATCCTGAACAATGGCTACTTCATCGGCGAGACCCTCAGATACAGCGAAGTCGACAAGGTCTGTGTGCCGGTTCCGCTCTACCACTGTTTTGGTATGGTCATCGGCAGCCTTGCCTGTCTTACCCACGGAGCGACCATGGTGCTGCCCAGTGAGGGCTTTGATCCCGTAGCGACTCTGCGGGCCATTTCCGATGAGAAGTGCACGTCGGTTTATGGTGTGCCAACCATGTTCATCGCCGAATTGGATCATCCGGATTTCGGTTCTTTCGACTATTCGAGCCTCAGAACGGGTGTGATGGCGGGCTCCCCTTGTCCGATTGAGATCATGCGGCGATGTATCGACGACATGAACTTGAGTGAAATGACAATCTGCTACGGCATGACCGAAACGAGCCCGGTCAGTACCCAGACATTGATCGGGGATTCGATCGAGAAACAGGTGTCGACGGTTGGACAAGTCCATCCGCACATCGAGATCAAGATCATCGATACCCAGGGGCGCGTTGTGCCACGCGGTGAACCCGGCGAACTCTGTACCCGAGGTTACTCAGTGATGCTCGGGTATTGGGCTGACGAGGAGAAGACGGACGAAGTCATCAATGATGCCGGCTGGATGCACACCGGTGATCTGGCAACCATGGACGACGAAGGCTACTGTAACGTTGTTGGCCGTCTCAAGGACATGGTCATCAGAGGTGGTGAGAACGTTTACCCACGCGAGATTGAAGAGTTCCTATACGAACATCCTGCCATCCAGGACGTGCAATGCTTCGGCGTTCCTGATGAGAAGTACGGTGAAGAGATTTGTGTTTGGGTCAGTCTGCGCCCGGACCAGCATCTGACAGCCGAGGAACTCATTGACCACTGCAAGGGAAAGATCGCACATTTCAAGATCCCGCGGTATGTCCGTTTCGTGGATGAGTTCCCCATGACCGTGACCGGTAAGATTCAGAAGTATCTGATGCGTGAGAACATGGTCACGGAGCTGGGCCTCTAGTTCCACGCCGTTCGTTTACGGCCACGACTCGAATCCTTTCAGTGCCGTAGGGATACGGAATTAATGATGCAAGCTGTTTTTCGAAAACTCATACTCCGCAAAAGACCGGTCGATGATGTGGGCCGGCGTAACTTCCAAGTCGTAAACGCCGATCTTCAGCAGCCCAAACCCGGACAGGTGGTCGTCGAAGTAAAGTACCTGTCAATGGATGTGGCCATGCGAGGTTGGATGCTCGCGGGTCATTCTTATGTGCCCAGCATTCGGGTTGGCGATGTTCCTCGGGCTTGCGGCGTGGGCATCGTGGTGAACTCTAGAGCCAAGCATTTAGCAGTCGGTGACACCGTTATTGGGCAGCTAGGTGTCCAAGAGATCGTCACCTTGCCGGGCAAGGACCTGGTCAGGGTCGACGTGCGCAAGATTACCCCAGTGACGTGGGCTGGCTACCTCGGATTGACCTCAGCCATCACCGGCTACCTTGGGTTGTTGGAGGTTGGCAAGCCCCGAAAGGGAGAAACCGTGTTTGTTTCGGGTGCGTCGGGCAGTGTCGGGTCAGTTGTTGGCCAAGTCGCGAAGCTCAAAGGTGCGCGTGTTGTCGGCTTGGCCGGAGGGCGGGCTAACTGTCGGCGCCTCATCAACGAGTTTGGTTTCGATGATTGCATTGACTACCGCGCAAGCGATCTCGGGAAACAGCTCAGGAAGAAGTGTTCCGAACGTATTGATCTCTATTTTGACAACGCAGGCGGTGATGTCCTGGACACAACTCTCGATTGGATGGCACCTCACGGGCGGGTTGTTCTTTGCGGCTCCATGGCAACCAGAAACGTTACCGAGCAAAAGGGTTTGATGAATGTCCGATCGGTTCTCATCGATCGCTTGTCTGTTCAAGGGTTCGTGCTATTTGATCATGAATGTCGATATGCCGAGGCAGTCAAGGATCTGACTCGGTGGCACAGTTCAGGTCGCCTGCGACTTTGGAGCAGTGAAGATCTACGTGAAGGTGGTCTGGTTGGATTTTCACGGACCCTCGCTGATCTGCTGGCCGGGAGTCATGACGGTAAGATGGTCTTGCAGTTGTGATTGAGTTGCCCGGGCCACGATTAACCGCTGTCCGATTCTGTCTCTGGGGGGCGGTATGAACTCGAAGGCGACACGAGACAAACGTTCTCGTCGCAAGAAACGGGACCGCGCTAGTGTCAATCCGCCTCTGTCGGTTGAGGTAGCCGAGAAGCGCCCATTTGCGCCCGCTTCCGTGCTCACCGAAGCTCAGATCGACTTGGTGCACGAGTACTCGATGCGGGTCCTCGAAGAGATCGGTCTTGAGTTCATGTTGCCCGAGGCATGGGACATCCTGGAGCAGTCCGGCGCCATCGTCGATCGGGACACAGGCCTCACGAAAATGCCGCGTTCATTAGTGGAATCGTCGATTGCAAAAGCACCCTCCAAGTTTCAACTGGTCTCCGCAAACCCGGTAAACAGTTTCACCATAGGTGGTGACAATATCCGTTACGGATCGGTCGCGAGCGCACCAAACGTACTGGACACTGAGCGTGGCAGACGCCCTGGTGACTTCGAGTCATTTCGAGATCTTCTGAAAATCAGCCATCAGCTCGATACCTGCACGTTCATGTCGGGCTATCCCGTTGAGCCAGTCGATGTGGCGGTCAATGTTCGTCATCTGGAATGCTATCGTGAGATGCTGACGTTGACGGACAAACCGTTTCGCATCTACGCGATTGGTGAGACCCGGGTCACGGATGCGTTGGAGATGATCGGTATTGCTCATCAGATTGACCGCGATGAGCTCAAGCGTCACCCGAGAACCCTCACTAATCTGAATGTGAACTCTCCATTAAAGGTGGATGGGCCGTTGCTGACCGGCGCTATTCAAATGGCACTCAACAAGCAGATTGTGGTGGTCACGCCGGTCGCATTTGCCGGCGCAATGTCACCCATCACGCTCTCCGGATCACTGGTGCAGTTCAATGCAGAATGTCTTGGGGTCATTGCATTCTTGCAAATGCTCTCGCCCGGTACTCCTGTGATGTACGGGACGGTCATTTCGAACATCGATATGAAGTCAGGTGCTCCGACCTTCGGCACACCCGAAATGGTCACCGGCATGATTGCGACTGGCCAGCTGGCAAGAAGATACGATGTGCCGATGAGAGGTTATTTGTGCTCCTCTTCGAAGGCCGTGGACGCCCAGGCAGCTTACGAAACCGAGGTGAGTTTGTGGGCGAACATACTGGCGGGTGTGCATCTCGTGTTTCACGCGCACGGCTTTCTGGACGCGGCGCTGATCTCGTCTTATGAGAAGGCCGTTCTCGATGCAGATTTGATTGGAATGATGCAAGCGACGCCGCCGACGATCGATTTCTCAGATCTCGATGAAGCGTTCGAGGCTATTCGTGATGTCGGACCCGGTGGACACTATCTCGGCGCTGCCCACACGATGGAACGCTATCGAACTGCGTTCTATCGCTCTTCGTTGTCCGATTGGCAGCCCTATGAGCACTGGGTCTCCAGCGGCTCTGTTGAAACCAGCCAGCGTGCGCGTGATACCTGGCATAGCTTGCTCGACGGCTATACCAAGCCAGACATTGAGCCGGAGATTCGGCGGCTCCTCGATGAATTTGTAGAACGGCGCCGTCGCGAAATTGGAAGCGACGAATTGACTTGAAACACGGGTCCATTCGCAGGGCCCCACCGAGAATGCTGGACTTTTCTAAATGGCCAGATATGACGCAATACTCTCGCCTTTCCGGTTGAACAATCTCGAGCTCAAGAACCGGATCTTCAGTGCGGCGCATGCCACGGGGTATCTGGAAAATGGATTGCCCGGAGAGCGCTATCTCGCCTATCACGAAGAGAAGGCCAAGGGCGGCATCGGACACACTGTGATCGGTGGCTCTTCCGGTGTCGCATTCGACTCGGGCGCCATCTATGGGCAGATGTATCTCGGTAACGACGACGTGATCCCGAGTTTGCAAAAGCTCTCGACAACGCTTCACGGCTACGACTGTGGCGTGTTGTGTCAGATCACCCACATGGGCAGAAGAAGCACGGCCCAAAGTGGCGGGTGGGTGCCGACACTCGGACCCTCTGCGTTCCGTGACCCCGCACATGGCGACATGCCGCGTGCGGCTGAACAAGAAGACATCGACAGAATCGTAGAAGCGTTCGGCTCTGCTGCTGCGCGTTGTCAAGAGGGCGGACTCGACGGCTGTGAAGTGCTCGCAAGCGTGCACCTGGTTGGCCAGTTTCTATCACCGCTCAGCAATCATCGTGAAGACGCGTACGGTGGCCCTCTCGAGAACCGCTTCCGTTTTCTTCGTGAAGTGCTCACCGAAATTCGTCGACGAGTCGGAGAGGATTTCGTTGTCGGGGTTCGCTACACGGCCGATGAGTCGAACGAGGGCGGATTGTCGAGAGCAGAGGGCATGGATGTGGGGCGAATGCTCGGCGAGTGCGCGCTTGCAGACTTTGTCCATGTCAATGGCACTTACGGCGGAACGCCGAAAGGCATGTCCGAGACATTTCCCGGTATGGGCAATCCGTCTGCACCCTTCCTCGAGCTTGCCGGCGAGGTTCGCAGGGCCAGTGGCCTGCCAACGGCTCAGGCTGCGCGAATCACCGACCTTACAACGGCGAACTTTGCCGTCGAGCAAGGACATCTCGACCTGGTCGGCATGGTACGCCCGCACTATGCCGATCCGTATATCGTGAAGAATGCGCTGGAGGCGCGCGAGGAACGTACCCGTCCTTGCGTGGGCGCCGGACTGTGCTTCGATCGTGCCTCACGCGGCGGAGATGTGATCTGCATCTATAACGTTTCCACCGGTCGGGAGCGCGAATATCCGGTCAACCTCAAACGCGTGTCGTCACCCAGGAACGTGATCATTGTCGGCGGTGGACCGGCTGGTATGGAGTCGGCAAGGGTGTGTGCCGAACGTGGCCATCACGTTGTCCTCATGGAGGCCAACAAGCGATTGGGTGGTCAGATTGTTCTGGCTTCGAAGGCGAGTTGGCGTCGTGACCTGATTGGAATAGTCGATTGGTTCGAAAGTGAATTGGAAATCCTGGGCGTCGATGTTCGAACGAACATATTCGCAGACGCCGACGATGTGTTGTCACAGTCCCCTGAGATTGTCGTCATTGCCACCGGCGGCCTGCCCTTCACACACCTAGAGGAGGGGGGTGAAGAGCATTGCCGCAGCATCTGGGATGTTCTCAGTGGTGACGAGCCAAGCCAAGGTGACGAAGTCCTGATTTACGACGAGGTCACCTCGCATGCGGCCGTATCTCTGGCCGCCCATTTGAGCGAGAAAGGGATTCCAGTCGAGTTGGTCACACCGGGTACATCTGTAGGCGGCGCTCTGGGTGGCCTCACTCACCCACAGTACATGCAGATCTTCTATGAGAACGGAGTCACATTGACGCCAAACCACACCCTTGTTGGCGTTCAAGGTGTGGGAAACGGATTCGAAGTGACACTGAAGAACGGTTACACGCGGGAGCGGCAGTCTCGCCGGATGCCGTTCGTGGTCGTTGACCAAGGGACCCGCCCAAATACTGAGGTCTTTGGGCGACTGGTCGAGCAGTCATCGAACAAAGGTAGTCTTGACCTGGATGCCATGCTCAACCTCAAGCCGCAGCCGGCAGTCGACGACGGTGGATTTATGTTGTACAAGATTGGTGACGCCCTGGCCGGGCGGGACATTTATTCTGCAGTTCTCGACGCAAATAGATTGGCGAGAAATCTATGACAACGCTGGGCAAGCAGTCCGTTAATGGTGTTGAACCGAATCAGGCCTCGAATTCAGCTGACGACGCGAGTGCTCTCAGCGCTGTCGAAGCTTTGGGAGCATTTGTTGCGCATGCCCCCCGGTCCTACGGTGAGTTCGAGTTGGAGCGGGCCAGCCTGTCGGTGGCCGACACCATTGGTTGCATGCTATACGGTGCGGACAGCCCTGAGACCAACGCCGTGCTCACGGCTGTTCGAGACTGGGGGGAGGGAACTTGCCCGCTGGTCGGGCGAAGCGAGACGCTACCAGCCCCGTGGGCGGCGATGGTGAATGGCGTGTCGGCACATTGTTTTGATTTCGACGATTGGGACGATCCGTCCCTCGTCCACACTTCAGCAGTCACACTCCCGGCTATCCTCGCGACCATGGATGAGACTGGGTGGAACTCGCGCGACATGCTCGACGCCCACATCATCGGCGCCGAGGTGATCATGCGGCTCGGCGAGGCACTCAACCCCAGTCACTACTGGAAAGGTTGGCACACGACGTCGACAATCGGCGCCGTTGGCGCGGCGGCGGCGGTTTGTCGACTTCTGAAGCTTGATGAGCGTCAAGCCGCGGCTGCAATCTCGGCATCGACGAGTTTGGCCAACGGCTATCTGAGCCAGTTCGGCACCCACATGAAGCCAACACATGCCGGCGTCGCGGCCAAGGCCGGCATACTTGCCGCCAGCTTGGCGCGGTCCGGCATTTCGGCAAGCATGGAAGTGATCGATGGCCCGGTGAGCTTGTTGTCCACCTCGAGCGAGGCCGACCGCGCCGCCATGCAAAGCGTAATGGCAAAACTCGGCAATCCGTGGGCGCTCACCGAGTTTGGCATTCACATCAAGCTCTACCCATCGTGCGGGGGTACACATCGCGTGATCGAATCCGCGTTGAAGATCGTTCGAGAGCATGGCGTCAAGGCCGATGAGATAGTCAGTATCGATATCAACGTCCCCGAGTTCCTCGATTCGCTACTACCTTACCGTTTCCCCAAGACCAAGCCTGAAGCCCTTTTCAGTATCGCCTACTGTTGTGCTGCGGCGCTTCGCTGGGGAAAAGTCGGACCTGCCGAGTTTCAACCCGAGGCCGTGGTGTCATCAGAAATTGAAACGTTGTTAAACAAAACCACCATCACAACGCGAGACACGGAGTACTTCGACAAGTTGTGCATCCCCGGCGAAGAGGATGTGGTCACGGTGGTGACCCGTGACAGCAACGGCATTCAGGCAGGCACTGACATCCCTTATGGCGCGCCACCCAGGCTTGCGGATACCGATACGGTTCGCGCCAAGTTCATGGATTGCGCCAGATCACGTGTCTCGGACGAGCGCGCCGCCAAGATTTTCGATGTCGTCATGGATATGGATGGCAAAACCGGGTTCGCCGAGCTGCAAGCGCTCATGGCCACGGAGCGCGCCTAGTTCGAGGTCTTGCGCTAATTCGAGTGCAAAACGAACGGCCGTTACTCGAGCCAAGCCAGATCGAAGAGTTCAGGCGGACCGGTGTGGTTGCCATACGTGATGCCTTTGACGTTGCCTGGATAGAAGTGCTGAAACGCGGGCTGCAACGCTCGTTGGAGCAGCGTGGTCCCTGCTACTGGGAATTCTATCACGACCAGCAGGGGCGACATTTTCACAATGAGAATCGCCGCTGGCCCGAGATCGAAGAGTATCGTCAGTTCCTGTTCGACTCGCCGACTGGGGAGCTTTGCGCACTTCTCGTCGACGCGGATTTGATTAACGGCATCGGCATCCAGTGCCGGCACCAGGGGTTGGCAACTGTCATGGTGTCGAACCGATTGCGATGACGATGTTGTCGCCGGTCAAGCGCTCTACATTCACGTCGACTTCCTGGGCCCGGACAAAGCGGGCTCGACCGGTGAAGACCTGGCCACGTTTCTCTGCGACCCCGCGCATCGCGTCCGGGATGAAGTCAATCATGCCGGTCTTGCGTTCAATCAGCTTTGCCCAGTCGAGCTTCGGCGGCGAGACATCGATGGTGTGAATGGAAGCCCGCTCGATCTCATGCATCGCCGTCGCGGCGGCGACCAGCACTTTTTTCGGTGTGCAACCGCGATTCGGACACACACCGCCGAACTCCGCGGCCTCCACCATCGCAATCTGCTGTCCAGTTCCGGCAAGCACCGATGACACGCCGAATCCCGCGTTGCCGCAGCCGAGAATGATGGTGTCGAAATGTTGTGACATGGCTGGCTCCTCTGTTGTGCTCAACATGCCTAGGTGTTGGTGGCGACTGACTTTCCGGTCGTGCGGGCCGCTCAATCAGCCCACAACGACGGACCCGGTCGGGTGACAGGGGTCTCATCGCGCAGTCACGGATACATGTGTAACAGATGATATGCGGCGGCCACGATCAACATCGCTACCGCCATCGGGACCAAGGCTCGGAGAATGGATGAGTCATAGGTTGGTTTATGCATCGGACTGCTCTCGTATCACGACTGCGTTCAGTCTTTCGTCGAAGAATGTGGGCGCCACCATCGCATGATTCGACGGAGAGATAATCGGCTTGTGCATGGAAAAACTATGAACGTGTCAGAGACAGTCAGCCGAACTGAGACGCCAGGCGGATTCTCGCCCTATTGGGATGGTGGTACGCTGCACTGCCATCGGCACATCGCCGAGGCCGTCCTCGAGATTAGTGACCATGCCCGTCAATAACTATCCGTCAAACGGCTTTGAACAGCAGGTGGACGCTGCCCTTCGCGAGTTGCATACAGGCTGGGGGATGCCCACCGAGTGGTATCACGACGCCAGCGTTTATCGCCTGGAGATGGACACCATCTTCGCCCGAGAGTGGCAGTATTTCGCACCTACTCAGAGTCTGCTCAGACCGGGTGATTGCGTGGTCGGCAAGGCCGGAGAGATTCCGGTGTTCGTCGTGCGTGACAATGACGGTGAGCTCCGTGGATTCGTGAACATGTGCCGACACCGGGGTCACCCCGTGGCTCGAGCGGATGGCAATGCGCGAGTGTTGGTGTGTGGCTATCACGGCTGGACTTACAATCTGGACGGCAGCTTGCGCGGCGCACCTGATTCGCGTGAAGAGCCTGACTTCAATTGCAGTGAACTCTCGTTGTTGCCGATTTCGGTCGATTGCTGGGGACACGCGGTGTTCGTCAATCCAGACCCGGATGCGCTGCCTTTCCGTAAGGCACATCCACGTTTCGAGGAAACCTGGCAGTCGAGGGGGCTGATAGCTGATCTGGATGCGTACCAGCTCCGCCGTCGAGTCGAGTACCCGGCTGAATGCAACTGGAAGCTTTGGTACGACAACAACGTCGAGTGTTATCACTGTCCCACCGTTCACGGTGAGAGCTTTTCTTCGGCCTACAACGTGAAAGAGGATGAAGTGGATCACTACGAGCTCGATCGTATGACCACTTACAAGTTCCCACCCCGAAAAGGGGGCAGGCAGCATGATGGTGATCAGTTGGTCGGGTCAAACTTTCGTTCCATGCAGGTCTTCCCCGGGATCACCATTGTTCAGCAAGACGATCTCATGGTGATTGCGCAGATGATCCCGGAAGGCCCGGAGAAGACGGTCTCCATTATGGATTACTTCACAGAGCGCGGCACGGATGAGTCGAGATTCGAACGCTGGTTCCAGATCTGGGACCAGACGTTCATGGAAGACTTGACGGTGGCCTGCAATCAGCAAATTGGCATGCGTACGGGCCGACTGAAGAGAAGCCGGTTCATGACAAAACGAGAGCGACCGGTGCTGTTTATCAATCGGTTAATTCTCGAGAGCTACCAGCGGGCGGCGAGCAGTCAGCGCGGCGGATAGATGGGTTCGAACAGTGCGCGTTGCTCGTCGTCAATCTCGACGATGAGTGGCTCGAGTTGTGCACGAAGGTCGTCCGGCCACGTGGTCGAGGACCGCGCGTCGAGATCGATTAGAACTTCAGAATAGAGTGCAGTCGCCGACAACTCGCCGGTTCGGGCGTTGAGCAGTCGATGCGCATGGTGGATGCTGGAGCGCCCCAGTTTCAGAACCGCACTCTCGACACGTACGGGATCTGTGTGTACCACCTCGCTGAAGTAACGCAAAGTAGTGGCGATTGAGGCAAGACCCAGTCCTCTTTCCACCACTTCACCGTGCGAAGCACCAGCCATTGCGAGGTAGTACATGATGGCATTCGAGAATCGCTCGAAGTAACCCGACACGTTCATGTGATTGTTGTAGTCGCAGTCCTTGGGTTCGACCGAACTACGATGAGATTCTGTCCACTCTCCCACGTTTGTCTCCTATGAGGTCTACTGTCTGCGTCCATCGAAAACACTCGGTCAAACAGACAGGGCTGATGGTGTTGCAGTACTTTATGATGCACGGTACCGGTGTACCATTCGAGGACCCCCGGATGGCAGAGCTCCGCACAAGACCAATTGCCAACTCCACATTTGGCGTCGAGATCACAGGGTTGGACCCCGTCGAGATCTGCGACATCGACCCGGCCGTCATCAAAGATGTCGCCAAACACGCACATGGATTGCTGTGCTTCACATTCGAACGGCTTCTTTCTGAGGCGGAGCTGCACGCACTGACAGCTTTGTTCGGCGCGAGCGAGTATGGGCCGGGCATCATCAACGGTCTGGGCAAGGCGCCACTGCCCGGTGAGGAAGTGTTGAGCGTGGCTGAGCAAGTTGAGGCCGTGATTGCGAGCGGTGAAGATCCGTATCTCGTACGCTTTGGCAACGTGGATCCCGAGACCGCCGAGCACGAGCCGACTTATCCCGAGTTCTTTGGCCGCTGGTCATGGCACACGGACATGTCGTACGTTGAAGTACCGCCGACCTACAGCTTGCTGCACGCGCGAGTTGTTCCGGAACAAGGTGGCGACACCGGATTTTGCGACCAAGTGGCTGCGGCCGCCGAATTGCCGGCGAGCCTGCGTGCAAAAGTGCTCTCATTGCGGGTCAAGCACGATGCAACATTTGGCAGTGATGGCAGCCTGCGTCCGGGCATGACGCCACCGGATTCACTCATCGAGGCCGAAGGCTACCCGCACCCCATCATTCGAGTGTTGCCGGAGACCGGTGAGCACGCGTTGTTTCTCGGTCGACGCCTCAATGGCTAGGTCATGGACATGTCACTGCATAAAAGTGAGCAGCTGCTCGACGAGCTATGGACACACGCGACTCCACTGCAGTTCTGCTACCGGCACAAGTGGCGGACTGGTCAGGTAGTCGCCTGGGACAACCGGCGTTTACTGCAGATGCGTCATCCGCTCGAGAAGACAGAAGGCCGATTCATGTGGCGCACTCAGACCAAAGGCGAGGCGGTGCAGGCGGCGAGCAGCTGAGTCGTTCTTCGACTTTGCCGGACGTGATACACGTTCGAGCTAGATGATCGACCTCTGAGTGCTGCGGCATGCGCGCTAAACGGGTCGCTCCCCTTCGACAATGGTGCGCCACATGCTGCGCACGCTTCCGGGATAGTCATTGTGGGCAAAGTGCAGACAGCATCGGTTGTCCCAGATGGCAAGCGTCCCCGGTCGCCAACGTAGCCGGCAGGTGAAGTCTGCCCGGATGGAGTGGTCGAAGAGCTGACGCAACAGGGGCAGGCTGTCGTCCTGCGTCTCACCGACGAAGTGCGCCGTATAACAATCACACACATAAAGCGCTTTGCGTCCCGTGACAGGATGGGTACGCACCACGGGGTGCACGATTTCCGTGTTCCAGGCCTCGTCGTCTTCCGATTTGTAGGATGCAGACGCCTTTGAACGGTCATCGAGACTCGGCAGTCCGAGATAGGACAACTTGGACGAGTTCACCGCCTGCGCGCCGTCGAGTTTCTTTTTCAGCTCGTCGGGCAGGGTTTCCCAGGCGAGATAGAGGTTTGCGTATGAGGTGTCGCCGCCCACGGCAGGGCATTCCAGGTTGTACAGGATGGTGTACTTCGGCGGGCACTCGAAAAACATGGAGTCAGAGTGCCATGAGCCGCCAAAGTTGTACTGGGTCTCCGGCTTCGAGCGAAAAGCAGTGATCTCCGGGTGACCAGGCATCGGGTCGGAGGTTGGATAGCTGAGAAGCGTGCCGAAGCGGTTGCCAAATTGCTTCAAGTCTTCCGGCTCGAGAACCTGGTTCCGCACGAACAGCACCAGATGCTCCGCGAGCGCGGTCTCGAATTCTTTGAAGGCAGATTCGTCCATCTCTTTGACATCGAGTCTGGTGACCACCGCACCGAGGGCGCCGCACACGGGCTCGATATCAAAGTGCTCATAGTTGCGGGGATTGAGTTGCGGGCCGTGAGCAACCGCGGCGCGCAACTGGTAAGTCTGTTGATATCTGGCCATGCTGCTCCCCTCCAGAAAATCGTGACACCGGTCAGATGGACGGCTTTTTCGCGGCAGTTCAGGTGTGGGTGTTATCAGCCAAATTTGGCGTCGACGGTGTAGTCGCTCAATCCATGGTAGCGTAAACGGTCTGCGTCGAGTGAGTCGCAGACCACTCATGTTCGGTGTCCCGGAGTTCCTCACCTGTCCACGGGAATTTCGGAAGGTTTGCCGCTACTGGCTGTCCCCAACTCCTCCAGTCGTGGGACACTAAGTGAATAGCCGAGCGCAAATGTGGGACACGAGTTGCCAGGAACGGCCCCTCCCTCGAAGTGGGGAGGGACAGGGTAGCGGTCAAATCACGGGGCGTCATCGAATTTGATGGCGACTTCGAGAGTAACGAGTGACAGATCGGAGGCTAAATAAGTGAATAGAAATCCGATCCCTCACAGATGTCGGATGGCACGATGTGTCGCGGATTTGTGCGAGCATATTTAGTAGCACCAACTGGAGAACAACATGACGTCTGAATCTGAGCTCATCGATGTCAACGAACGCCGCATCCAGGCTTTGTTGGATGCCGACTTCGACACCCTCGATCAATACATCGCTGCAGAAATGATCTACACCTCACCCAAAGGCAAAACCATGACTCGCGACCAGGTGTTCGAAGGATTTCGGGCAGGCATTGTCCGTGCGGAGAAAATGACTATGACCAATGTCGAAGCACGGGTCGTAGGGGATGCGGGTGTCGTCACCTATACGGCCGATTCGGTGACCCGTGATCAGCATGGTCCGGTGTCCGCTGTGGTGCAGGCAACGGCGACTTTTATCCGGCGCGATGGTCGATGGCAGCTGCTGGCATCGCATTCCACTCCGATCAGTGAGTGAAGCGCCACTGCGAGTCTTCGCAATAGCAAGCTATTACGCGCGATTCCCGCCTGGTCTTCGCCACATTGGGAACACAAGCTGCTCGCCCCAGACTTATTCAGAGGCTGCCTATAGTGCCGCGCCGATTTTCAAACCTTCCAGGACGGCCTCTTCAGCACTGCGTGGACTCAAACAATCACCGAGCGCATGCAGCTCGCCGATGTTGCCTTGCAGGTTGTCGTAAAGGTCGATGACACCGATGTGTCCGTACGCCAGCACCAAGGTGTCGACATTTTCAGCCAGCACCGGTTCTTCGCTCATCACGTGTTGCAGATAGACGGTGTCGGCATCGGCGCCGAACAACCGCACGTACGGGACGATCTGCACGCCGAGCTTGTGCAGACGACCGATCCATTGATGGCGTAGAAAGCTGTGCAATAGCTGACCCGGTGTTTCACCATTGACGTACAAGCGTACCGAGCAACCTTCCGCTGCTAGTTTTTCGGCAATACCCAGGCCTACCCAATCGCATCGCCAGTCAGCGACGGCCACGGATTGGCCAACATTGGCGCGACTCTCCAGCACGTCCCATGCCGTGACGACGTGAGCGCCGCCAAACTCGCCCGGTGGACGATACGGAACAGCCCCGGTTGTAATGACGACTGCATCAGCTTCAGTGGATAACAACATCGAGTCTGAAATCTCGACGTTGCAGTGTACGTCGACCCCTGCGCTTCGAACTTCGCGTTCGAGATGGGTAGCCAAGCCACCAAACTCCGCTCGGTCCGGTAACGCCTGCGCCAACAACACCTGACCACCCAACGTCGGCGCCTTCTCGTACAAGACGACGTCATGACCTCGTTCGGCGGCAACCGCTGCCGCCTTCATTCCGCCCGGTCCACCGCCGACAACGACCACTCGCTTGCGATGATTAGCTGCACCTCGCACGCCGTACTCGAGCTCACGACCGGTTTCCGGATACTGAATGCACGAAATGCCGAAACCACTGTGCCGATGGCCGATACACGCCTGGTTGCAGGCGATGCAGGCCCGGATGTCCTCGGGTCGATCCTGCTCTGCCTTACGCGCAAACTCAGGGTCGGTGATGAAGGCTCGCACCATGCCGACCATGTCAGTACGTCCTTCGAGCACTGCATTCTCAGCCTGACGAGGCTGATTGATACGCCCGGCTGTCAATACGGGCACTTTCAGTTCGTGCCGCATTGCCTGGGCGTAGGGTAGAGTCGGGCCGAGTTCCATGAACATTGTCGGAATGGTCTTGCTGGTGCCAAACAGTCCGGCAGTCCCATATGCCGCGACATTCACATAGTCGATCAGCCCATCTTTTTCGAGCATACGGCACGCTTCGATCGCCTCATCCTGCCGCAACCCATCCGCATCGAACTCTTCGGACGCGAGACGAATACCAATCACGAAGTCGTCACCGGTTGATTCACGCATGGCCAACAAGGTTTCGCGCAGGAACCGCAATCGGTTGGCAGCCGAACCACCGTAGTCATCGGTGCGCAAATTCGAGCGGGGGCTCAAGAACTGTGAGAACAAATAGCCGCCGCCAACCAGGAGTTCAACACCGTCAGCGCCGCTGCGCATGAGCCGTTTTGCGCCGGCAGCAAATCGACGGATCAGATCTTCGATCATTGCAGCAGTCATTGGCCGAGGCATGATGTGAAAGCGCTCATCAGGTACCGCCGATGGCGCGAGTGCGACGTCCAGACTACCGTCACTCGAATGCGCCCGTGCCCGTCCCTCGTGGTAGAGCTGACCGAAGAACCGGCAATCGTTGTCTGCGCACAATTCGGCGAGTTCTCGCAGTATCGGAATACAATCGTCGCTGGCGACCGAGAACTGCGGATAGTTCTGGTCGCCGAGTTCGATGACATGCATGGCCTCGGTGATCAGCAAAGAGATGCCACCGCTCACCCTTGCCCGATAGTAGGCCTGACGACGCGCGTCGTTGTGCGAGCCTGCGTACCCGGTGCCGTGCGCCGGCAGGAAAATTCGATTCTTGAAGCGCTTGCCGCGGATTTCGAACGAGGAGAAGAGGTTAGGAAACAGTTTGCTCACATTCGCCACACAGTAGAGGTGTCGCCACCATTAAACGCGCATTTAGGGTCGAAACCCAGCCACCGAATGCCGTAGATGATTGCGCCACAGAGTAAAGGCGCCCGCGCGCTAGCCTCGTGCACCGTCTGATCGTCGACTCAGCTGGTACGGGCCAAAAACGCCATGACTTCAGCAACGGGTGTCGTCGCCAGCTGGTCCAGACGTGCGATCAACTCCGACAGCTGTTCGTCGGACAGACTCTCGGCAGTACAGTCGCGCAGCTTGGTGTTTCTCTCCGCGGTACTCATTGGGTTCTGCAATACACCTTTTGCGTAACGTTGGGTTCGATCGAGCACCCGGCCATCCCCCAGGTGCAGCACCACCCGCGCCGGTTCTATGACATTGGCGCCGAGAGCATTCTCCGCCACTGATTCATCCTCAACCATTTCGACACGCGGCGCCCAGGCGACGACTGCTGGATTACCGAAGCCGCCGCTTCGAAAGTCCCGCAGCCGCAAGGCACCGTGCTCGATGGCGAGTCCGACACCATAGTGCATGCTGAAGCGGGCTTCGCGCTCATCGCTGGGTTCTGGAAACGGGAGATTGTCCACAGTGATCTTCGGTACGAACGTCTGCACCCGCTCGATGTCGGCGGCGTTTAAGTCATGCTCGGACATCAAGCCCATGATGGCATCGACCGTGCAGTGCACACTCGCACAACAGGGATGTGGTTTTGTCATCAAACCGTACTCCTCAATGGCGAGTGGTCGGCCGATTTTTGACATGGACTCATCGAAGCCGAGTGAGTCGGCTGCGAACATTGCACGCCAGCCGAATGTTCCATCTAGTGGTTCACTGGTTGCGTTGACGCCGTGTTTCGCGAGCATTGCCGCTCGCAATCCCTGCTCCGCGGCGAATCCCGCATGTAACGGCTTGGCCATGGTGCCGAACTGATTCTTGGTGCCCGAAGCGAGACTCATGCCCAGACTGATGGCGTCGCTCATCTGCGCGCCGTCCAGTGACAGCAATCGGGCGCAGGCAGCGGCAGCACCGATACTGCCGAGCGTTGATGTTGCGTGCCAACCGAGTTGGTAATGAAGCATGTTGACCCCCTCACCAATCCTACCCATGACCTCCAGACCGACGACGTAGGCGTCAAGCAGTTGCGCGCCCGTCAAATCTTCCGATTCAGCCAGCGCCAACAAGGAGGGCAACAGCACGGCACTGGCGTGCGCGGCTGCGGGAAAGAAGTTGTCGTCATAATCGTAAACATGCGCAGCGGTCGCGTTGACCATCGCCGCGGCACCCGGGGCCAGACGTTGCGTGTGACCTACGACCCGTGCGTTGCCACTGCCGAGGCTCGTGGCTGCAATCAGCACCCGACGAGTGGCGTCGTCGCTGGTACCGGCAAGCATACAACCGATGGTGTCGGTAATTGCTTGTTTACCGATAGTGACCGCCGCGCTGCTCTCGATTAGGGGCATGTCGGCTGCCCACCGGGCGAGTGTCTGGGTAAATCCGTCTGTCGACATCGCACACCCTTCCCAGAGTCATTCAGATACCGACAGTATAAAATGTCATCTGCCGCGGTGCGGGCGCTTCGTTGTCGCCTGGAACCATCTGCACTTTGATGCTTTTGCTGACGAAACGCAGCAATGGGTTTCGCATAGTGCCGACCGAGAATAGAATCATTTTCGACGCTCGCTCGGTCACGAATCACGGCGATCTTCGCGCTGCCGCCACCCATCTGGGCCGCGAACTCTGCGGCGTTTTCCCGCAGCTGCAAGACAAACGCATCACCCACGGTTGGACCGACTATGTGGGCGTTCCATCTGATTTTCTGCCCCACGCAGGCGAAAGCGAGGGGGTTTTTCATGCAATCAGTTGCTGCAGCTATGGCGTTTCCCTCGCACCTTGGGCACAAGGCTGCGTTGCGTATGTTCGGTGATTCCCGCGACGCCACCATTTTCGCAGAGCTGCCATTCGAGACCAGGCCATTGTATTCGGACAAATCCTGGTTCATACCGCCCATGATGCTGTACTACTGATGGCTCGACCGCCGGGCCAGCTGAGCCTTATATTGCGTTCATGTTCTCAACCTGCAGCAATGCCAAGAGCAGCTCAACCTAAATAAAGGACCGCTCGATGAAGATCACTCGCTTGTCAGTCATCCCGTTGCGACTGCCCGTGAAGACGCCGTTGGTTGAAAGTGGCGGCGTGTTCAGCGAGTTCAATCACGTGCTGGTCGAACTGCACAGCGATGCGGGTGTCTCTGGTATCGCCGAAGTGGAGGCTTATCCGAGCTTCGAACGTGACGGCGTCGAAACCCAGCAAGGCATTGTTGCGGTACTCGACAATCCTCTCCGCGAGGCGATTGTCGGGCAGAGTCCCTTCGACCTGGCAAGAATCTGGCGGCGCATGGACCAGGCAGTCAGCGGCTATTTGCGTGTCAAGGCTGCCATCGACATTGCCCTGTACGATCTCATCGGGCGACACCTCGGAGTGCCGGTTCATGACCTTCTGGGAGGCGTTTGCCGAGACGACTACATCGTGGAAGGAGTTGGCTATGGGATCTCCATAGACGAGCCTGCGGTGGTTGCGGCTATTGCCGAACAAGCGGTGCGTGATGGCTACCGGCAGCTCGAACTCAAAGCAGGCGATCACCGGCCACAGAATGATGTCGATCGGCTCGCCGCGGTTCGAGAGGCCATTGGACCCGACATACCTATCAAGATCGACTTCAACGGGTACTACGACACCAAGACTGCTATCTCCGTGATTCAAGCCATGCAAACGCACGGTGTGCAGTGGATAGAGCAGCCCGCGCGCTATTGGGACTTCGAAGCGCTGACCATGATTCGAAACGCCGTCAGCCCAATCATCGTCGTGGATGAGAGTGTCGACACACCGCAGGACATGATGCGTGTGGCACGCGCGGGTGCCGCGGATGCTGTGCACATCAAGCCTACCATCAAGGGCGGATTGAGCACTGCACGCGCGATTGCTTCGGTGGCGCAAGCAGCTGGCGTGGTTGTCGTGCCCGGCACATCAGCACCGACCGGTGTGGGCATGGCGGCCGCCCGCGCTTTCATTGCGACGACGCCGGTGCTTTCCGGTGGCGCACATGGCTCACCGCTCGACATACTCGTTGAGGACATCGTCACTGATCCGATTCCAGCGGGCTCGGTGACGGTGCCGGTCTCGAACCGCTTGCCGGGTCTGGGTATCGAGCTGAATCAAGCGGTTGTCGACCGCTACCGCGTCGGATAAGCACAGCAATTTCGTCATTCACAGCTGCGAGATGCCCAGGGAGAACAGTTCAGACTGTGACGAGATGCCGAGCTTTGTGTAGATGTTGCTCCGGTGAATCTTCACGGTGTCTGTTTACCCCACAATGGCGGCCTATGGACTCGGACGAATGTCCACGGAGCACCATTCAAACGACCTCTTGCTCGCGCGCCGTCAGCTTGTGGCTGCCAAAGTCGTCAAAGGCACTCGAAATCCGAGAATAGAGACCTGTATCGAACGGTGTTTGTGTCAGAAAGTGATCTTGGAACGCGTATTCTTCAGTCCCTCGCTGCAGTACCGTGATGCGGACTACGAGTTCTGTACGCTCCAGCTGTCTGAAGTCCCGATCACTGAATGGGCGATTGGTGCCGTCACAAATGAGTGAGATGCAAAGCATCGCAGTCGGGTCGAGCTCAATCAGAAACGCGATCTCCTCGGCGAGCCGGGTCCGACGGTAGTAGGACCGAAAATACGCCGACCTGCAGAACCGGTCTGGCCCGATCTCACGAAGCCGATATAACCCTGACTCGATGCCATCAGCTCAGTCGATGCAGAATGGACCGAGGAGGTAGGGACCTTCTTGGTAGTCCGCTACAGAGTTGACCCGCTGTTCAGGTGTGCAGGCGCCGTAGACGCATGCGGCTCTACGCGGTGGTGGCCTATCCATCCTTGTACTAGGTGCTCAATCCGGTGATAGCTGACTTTTGGTCAGGCGACAAGCCACCCAAACTGCATTGGCATGTTGTCCGTCATCGCTGTGCTCAACGCCTCTCTCAGTCTGCTGGATGGATGTTGACCATGCGTTCAACCAAGGGCGCAAAGAACTCAAGCGGTTTGTTGTTGAAGTTACGGTCAAAGGCGCGTTGGTCGTACTTCTCACAGAAGTCCGCACAGGCCTGGAAGTGTGGCTCGCCGCGATAGAGTTCCCGAGCGTTGTGATCAAGCCCGGCTGCGGCACCATAATGATACATCTGAAACACGGCGTGATGTTTGACCACCCAGTGGTTCTTCTCGCAGAGATAGGGTTTCAAGACTGCGGCTGACACCGCGGCATGATTTTCTTCGGATAGCAGTTGTCCGATGTCGTGAAACAGGGCCATGAAAACGGTTTCGTCATCGGCGTCGTCCCGGTAGGCCAGTGTCGCGGTCTGCAACGAGTGCGCGTAGCCGTTGATTGGGCTGCCGTCAGGTTTGTCCTCGAGCTGACCAAGCATGGACAACAAGCGGCCGGGCAGTTGTTCGCGGCCGACTTGTTTGACCGCGTAGAAGCGCCTCCAGTCTTCGGCTGTGCCGTCGTCCATACAGGTGAAGGTCGCGATATTCGAATCATTCATGCGCTTATCCCAACAAGACCTTTCGCTAGTTTGATCCGTTATACGCTCCACTTTCCAATTTTCCCAGGCCGTTCGAGAAGCGAGAC
>MDTE01020185.1_pt1 | contig 25376 bp, 20 predicted proteins | sample 811231 | NCBI WGS metagenome assembly MDTE01 (sample SAMN05326651, study PRJNA326480) | marine metagenome | isolation source: seawater | place: Indian Ocean: Red Sea | collected 2010
TAAAAACAGTCTTTAGTTAGTCTTCTGGGTTAACCGCTTGAGCTTAAGTGTGAACTTAAGTCTAGATAAATGACTTCTTAAATGACAGAACCCGGCTTACAGATTATCTGGCAAACCTCTTCAAATGTTCTACTTTTGTGCTTTAACAGAAATACAATCTTATTGACTATTTTTTAAAAACCCATACTATCCCAAATTATCCCATTATGGAGGGTGATTTGAAAATAGAAGTAAATATTAAGGTTTTTATTAAAAATGTTTTTATCAAGTTACGAAAACAAAATAGACAAGAAAGGTCGAGTTTCTGTGCCAGCGACTTTTAGATCGTATTTAAACACCATGGGATATAATGGTTTTGTAAGTTATCCTTCCTTTAATCATAATGCTCTTGAGGCTTGTTCCCAAGATAGGATTGAAAAACTTTCTAACACAATAGACTCACTTAATCCTTTTGAGGAGAAAAGAGACTTTTTTGCTACATCGATTTTATCAGAAAGTGAAAATTTTCAATTTGATACTGAAGGAAGAGTCTCATTTTCAGAAAAATTATTAAATCATGCAAATATTAAGATCAATATTTTATTTGTTGGCTTAGGAAAGACTTTTCAAATTTGGGATCCTAAAAATTTTGAAAAATTTAAATCAATTGCTAGAAAAAATGCTTTTAAAAATAGATCTTACTTAAAATGGGAAAATAAACAGAAAGGGGAGCTGTAATGAGTATAAATGTAGGAGGAGGCGAGTTAAGAGAATTAAAGCCAAGAATATTAGTAATAGGTGTCGGTGGAGCAGGTGGCAATGCAATTAATGCAATGATCAACTCTGGAATGCAAGGAGTGGAGTTTGTTGCGGTAAACACTGATGCGCAAGATCTCAAAATGAGTAAAGCAGACGCAAAAATCCAAATTGGAATGAATTTGACAAAGGGATTAGGAGCTGGAGCGAAACACGATATTGGCCAAGCTGCTGCCGATGAGTCTATTAACGAAATAGTTAATTATATTCAAGGTAGCAATATGGTTTTTATTGCATCTGGTATGGGAGGCGGCACCGGTACCGGAGCCTCTCATGTTATAGCAAGAGCAGCAAGAGAAATGAACATTTTGACTGTTGGAGTGACTACATTACCTTTTTCTTATGAAGGTCCGAAAAGAATGAGAAGAGCTGTAACTGGTCTTGAAGAGCTAAAAAAACATTTAGATACTACAATAGTAGTGCCTAATCAAAATCTTTTTAAAATTGCAAATGAAGCAACAGGTTTTGAAGAGTCATTTAGTTTATCTAATGATGTTTTAAAACACGGAGTTCAAAGTATAACTGACTTAATGGTAAGACCAGGAATGATAAATCTAGATTTTGCTGATGTTGAGACGGTGATGAGCTCTAGCGGAAAAGCTATGATGGGAACTGGGGAGGCTGATGGGGAAAATAGAGCAATGGTTGCTACAGAACTAGCTTTAAATAACCCATTAATTGATGAATATACGTTACAAGGCGCTAAAGGTTTACTTGTTAATATTACTGGAGGAAGTGATATTAAGCTTTTTGAAGTTGATGCTGCTGTGAACAAAATAAGAGCTGAAGTTGATCCCGAGGCAGAACTAATATTTGGAGCGATTAAAGACGAAAATATGAACGGCAAAATAAGAGTTTCAATAGTAGCAACAGCATTACACGGCCTAGGGACAAAACCTTATTTAAACTTAGTTGATAGCAATAACAATGGGTCGCCGGTAAATAAAGGTTATACTCAAAACGACTCTCTATTTGGATCGAATTATATTGAAAAAAACATTTCAAACTCAATTGAGGGAGCTACGGCTTTAAAATTAGATGAAACTTTTGAAGTTAAAAATGTCGACGAACAAAATGATCTTATTGACAATTTTGTAAGTCACGAAGAAACTCAAATTGCAAAAGATAATGAAACTCAAAGCAATTCAAGTGAGATACCTTCAGGAGTATCGATTGAAAGCGCTTCTTACATGGAAAATAATTCTGATATAAAAATTGAGGAACCGTCACTTAAAGAGGATGATAAAATTGTAAACGAGCATGGAAATGGAGAGTATACGCCTAAATTATTTTCTGATGAACAAAATCCAGAAACAATTAACTCAGAAAAATCGGACCAAGATAGCGAAACAAAAAATCTTTTTGAACGGGAAGAAAACGAAGATGAAGATTTTGAGATTCCTGCATTTTTAAGAAGACAAAAGTTTTAATGATAAAATTTATAACAAATGAAAACTCAAAAATCATTACTGGAATTTACTCATTTTCCAGTAATGTTGAGTGAAATCATTAAAATTACCTCACCCTCTAAAGGAGGGCATATTGTTGATTGTACTTTCGGATCGGGGGGATACTCAAAAGCTTTACTTAAATTTCCTGGAACCAAGGTGATAGGCTTGGATAGAGATAAATCTGTTTGCACAGTAGCGAAAAAATTAGAAAAAAAATTTCAAAAAAGATTTAAATTCCATCAAATAAAATTTAGCCAAATGGACAGTGTCTTAACTAAAAATATTGATACAATTATTTTTGATCTTGGCCTTTCATCAATACAATTAAATAATATGGAGAGGGGTTTTTCATTTAAGTCAAAAGAGAGACTAGATATGTCTATGGGTCTTTCAAATATCTCTGCGCAAGATGTAGTTAATAAGTTAAGTGAAAAAGACTTAAAATTAATTATTAAAAACTTGGGAGAGGAAAAGGAGGCTAAATTTATTGCAAAAAATATTGTTAAAGCTAGGTCAGAAAAAAAAATAACAAAAGTAGATGAATTAGTAAAAATAATTGAAAAGAGCAAAAGAAAAAAAATACCATCAAAAATCAATCCTAGCACTAAAACTTTTCAAGCATTGAGAATATTTGTTAACAAGGAAATCTCGGAACTTATTAAGGGAATTATTAATGCAACTAAATTTTTGAAACCAGGCGGAAAAATCATAGTTGTAAGTTTTCACTCGATAGAAGATAAAATTGTAAAATATTTTTTTAGCAATTTTTCAAAAGATAGTTCAAGACCTTCTAGATATTTGCCAGAAAAAAATTCCGATAATATTGCTTTATTTGAAAAATATAAAAACAAAATTTTAAAAGCATCAAACTACGAATTAAAAAAAAATAATCCATCACGTTCAGCTAAATTAAGATATGCGATAAGAAGTGATAATAAATTTATTTATCCTGAAAATTTTATAGAAAAATTTAATTTTTACCTTAAATTGGAGACAATTAGTGTTTAGTAATAGAATTTTCCTATCTATTATTTTTTTTTCTTTTTTGATTATCGGAACTTCGTTTATTAAAAATCAAACGAGAGAGATAGAAAAAAACATAAATATCAAAAGTAAAATCATTTTCACAAAACAAAAAGATTTAAATGAGTCTCAATTAGATTTTACCTACCTAACCTCTCCTTCAATGATAGAAAAAAAAGTAAAACATTTAGACAAAAGTGAATATATTCCTATGGATCATTTTAAAATTTTCACAAATATGTCTCATTTTTTAGAAATTAGAAATAAGATCGTAATATATGAAAATCGTAATGAAAAAAAAATTAAAAAAAAATAGAAAAGATTCAAAACAGACTAGTTTTTATTTTGAAGATTTTATTGAGACAAATAAAAAAAATAAAATCTCACAAACAAATAATTTATTTCAGGATAGAATTTATTTATTATTTTTTTTATTTCTTTCATTAATATTAATTTTTTGTATAAGAATTGTTCATATTTCTTTAAACAATATACATTTAATTAGCAATCCAACTAAAAAGCACGAATACACTTTACTTAGGCGGGATATAGTAGACAGAAATGGTGATATATTATCGAGAAGTATAAAATCGTTTCATGTTGCAGTAAATCCAAAACTTATAAAAAATAAAAATAATTTTTTAATAAAATTAAGACTTAACTTCCCTGAGTTACCAGTTAATAAAATAGAAAAAAATTTGTTAAATGGTAAATATTTTTATTTAAAAAAAAGGGTTAATCAGCAAGATAAAGAGAAGTTCTGGAATTTAGGAGAAAAAGGAATTATCTTTGAGCCTTTTCAATCAAGAATTTATACGCATGCAAACTTATTTAGCCATATAATTGGACAAGTAGATTATGACAATTACGGCATCTCTGGTATTGAAAAATATTTTGATAGGGAACTTAGAGACAAAAAATTAATTCATAAGCCCCTTGAATTAACTTTAGATACAAACATTCAATATATTATTAAAAAGGAATTAACCAGCGCCTTAAAGACTTTCGAGTCACCTGGAGGCGGAGCATTATTAATGGATGTAAGAAATGGTGATATATTATCTTTAGTTTCCTTGCCGGATTTTGATATAAATGAAAGAGTCAAATTAAAAGATGAAAAATATATTAATAAAATTACCAAAGGTGTTTACGAACTTGGATCAATTTTTAAAACTTTTACAATCGCAGTTGCTTTAGAAAACGAGATAGTTACTCCAAAAACTATCATTAAAAATATTCCAAGAAGCATTAAATGCTCAAGGCACGAAATTTCAGATATCAAAGAATTTCCGAAAAATTTATCAGTTGAGGATATATTAATTCGTTCATCTAACGTAGGGTCACTGCTAATTGCTCAAGAGATTGGAGAGGAAAAATTGAAAAAGTTTATTGATGACGCAAGATTGCTTAAAAATTCTGATATACAATTAGAGGAGGTGGGAAATCCATTAAGGTTCAATTGGAATAAATGTAAATTGGAAACCATATCTTTTGGGCATGGTATTACGACAACTCCTTTACAAGCAACAACAGTTTATTCAATTTTAGTAAATGGAGGAGAAATAATTAAAGCAAATTTAGCAAAAAATAAAAAAAGAGAGAAATATGGAAGGTTATTTTCTGAAAAAACGAGCAAAAGCATTAATAGTATTTTAAGAAAAGTTGTGAGCACGGATAAAGGCACTGCACACTTAGCCGACATTGATGGATATTATGTTGGAGGCAAAACCGGAACTTCACAAAAATATAAAAATAAACAAGAAAATTTAAACACTTTTATATCTATCTTTCCGTCACAAGAACCAAAATATGCTTTATTAGTAATGCTAGAGAACCCGAAAGTTGCAAAAAATCTAATCTACGAATATAGAGGGTCGAAATTAAAAGCTCTAAGAAATGAAGCAGGATGGAATTCAGTTTATGTAGCTGGCAAAATTATAAAAAAAATTGGACCTATTTTAGCCATAAAAAATAAAGACTTTGAAAAAAAATATGTTTCTGAAAAATTTAATAAAAAATCTTTCTAAAAAAAATAACAAAATTAAGATCAAAGGACTTTCGATTAATAGTAAAAATATTAAAAGGGGGTATATTTTTTTTGCAATTAAAGGAAACAAGTTCAATGGGGAAAAGTATATTAATGAAGCTATTAGAAATGGAGCAGTTGCTGTTGTATGTTCAAAAAAATGTAAATACATAAATTCAAGAATACCTATTATAAAAACAAAAAATTTAAGATTTCTTCTGAGCGAAGTTTGCTCAAAATTCTACAAGTCTAAACCAAAAAATATTTTTGCAGTAACAGGCACAAATGGTAAAACATCAGTTGCAGAATTGTTTTACCAAATTCTAAGACTAAATAATCTTCCTGTTGCATCAATTGGCACTTTAGGAATAAAGTACAAAAGTAAAATTATAAAATCAGACAATACAACACCTGACACAATTTTACTTCATAAAGAACTCGAAAAAATAAAGAAAAGCAAAATAGACAATGTTATAGTAGAAACATCGAGCCATGGATTACATCAAAAAAGAGTTGATCATCTAAACTTTCATGCTGGTATTTTTACTAACTTTAGTCAAGATCATTTAGATTATCATAAAACATTTAAGTCTTATCTTAATGCTAAATTATCATTATTCAAAAATCTTTTATCAGAAAGAAAAACAATCATTTCTGATAAATTTATAAAAGAATTTTCATTACTAAAAAAAATTTCACGGAAAAAAAATCTTCGATTGGTTGATATAAATTCTATTAAGGAAAAAATAAAAATGAATAAAAAATTGGATTTTTTTGATTTTAATTTGACAAATTTATCTATGGCCATTGCGGCTGCAAGATTATGTAATTTAAATGAAAAAAAAATTTTTGATTGCTTACATAAGATTAAAAATGTAAATGGTAGATTAGAGCTTGTTAAAACTTTTGCCAACGGTGTAAAAGTATTTGTTGACTTTGCACATACCCCCGACGCTCTACAAAAATCACTTACAGTTTTAAAAAATTATTACGGTGAAAATATAACTTTAGTTTTTGGATGTGGAGGAGAACGAGATACTAAAAAGAGACCGTTAATGGCCAAAGTAGCAAGCTCGTTCTGTAAAAAAATTTACGTTACCGATGATAACCCTAGAGGTGAGAAACCAGAAAATATTAGAAAACAAATTTTAAATAATATTAAAATTAAAAACCGTTTTGAAATTGGAGATAGAAATAAAGCAATAAAAACCGCTATTTCTCAGTCGTCACCACAAGAAATAATAATCGTAGCTGGAAAAGGGCATGAAGAAAAACAAGTTTATAAAAATAAAGTAATTTTAACCTCAGATAAAAAGGTTGTTAAAAGTTTTAAATTTAGAAAAAGAAAAATCTCAAATATTCATCAAACATTTAACCAAAATAAAAAGATTTTTTACCAAATTCTAGGAAAAAATGTGACAAAAAATTTCCATGGACTTTCTATTGACACAAGGTTTATGAAAAAAAATAATATTTTTCTAACGATTAAAGGAAAAAATAGCGATGGAATTAAATTTATACAAAAAGCCTTCGCTCAAGGAGCAAGTTATGTTGTGTCCTCAAAAAACAACAAAAAATATAAAAAGGTGATGATAAAAGTAAATAATGAAACTGATTTTTTAAATAGTTATGCAAAATTAAAAAGAGAAGAAACTTCGGCAAAAATATTTGCAATAACTGGAAGCGCAGGAAAAACTTCTTTAAAAAATTTGATAAAAGATCTGTTACAGTCTTATGGCAAAACATTAGGATCACCTAAATCTTATAATAATCATTTCGGAGTACCACTAAGCCTTTCAAATCTGAGTACAAATCATCGATTTGGAGTTTTCGAGGTTGGGATGAGTAAACCGGGTGAAATAAGCGCTTTAACAAAACTTATTAGACCTCATATAGCTATTATAACAAATATTGGAGAGGCTCATATTGAAAATTTCAAAAATTTAAAAGGAATTGCTGATGCAAAAGGAGAAATAATAAATCATATTGAAAACGGGGGCACACTAATTTTAAATTATGATGATAAATTTTATAAATATTTAAATAATAAAGCGCAAACTAAAGGAATAAAAGTTATTTCATTTGGGATGAGTAAAAAATCTGATGTGCATCCAATCTCAATAAAAAAAAGTAAGATGTTTTCAAAGCTTATTATTAAAGCAAAGAGTCAGATCTTTCATTTAAAGATAAAAGATATTAATATTTACAACGTCCTTTCATCTTTAGCTTTACTAGTAGAATTAAATTTTGATGTAAATAAAGTATTAAATTTTTATAATAATCACGAACCTTCTGAGGGAAGAGGCAAAATTTTTAAAGTTAAAAGATATAATAGACATTTCAATCTAATTGATGAAAGTTATAATGCTAATCCTTTGTCAGTAAAAAATGCAATAAAAAATTTTAGCTCTATAAAAAAACAAAATTTTAAAAAATATTTATTGTTAGGGGATATGCTTGAATTAGGAAAAAAATCAGACTTCTTACATAAAAACTTATCAAAAGTTATAAACAAATCTGATATTGATAAAGTCTTTGTAAAGGGCAATAAATCTATAATTACTTACAAAAATTTAAATAAAAAGAAGCGTGGAAATATTCTTCAAAATGAGGAAGATTTAGATTTTACTTTAAATAATTTTATATCTAAAAATGATTACTTAATGATTAAAGGCTCTAATGCAACCGGTTTAAATAATTTAAGTAAAAGAATAATAAGAGGTTACTAAATGCTGTTTCACTTTTTTACATCTTTAATAGACGAATATTCTTTTTTTAATGTATTTCGTTATTTGACATTTAGAACTGGATTGTCTGTAATGACATCACTTATTATAGTTTTTATAATTGGTGCTCCACTAATAAAACTCTTTTCAGAAAAAATGATATCAGGTCCAATTAGACAAGATGGTCCTATTGATCACATAGTAAAAAAATCAGGAACACCAACTATGGGTGGAGTAATTATAATTATAGGAATAATCTTTAGTACTTTCTTATGGGCAGACCTCACTAATGTTTATATTTGGACTTTAATTTTTGTTTCACTAAGTTTAGGAGGATTAGGATTACTAGATGATGTATTAAAAATTAAGCGAAAAAACTCAACTGGACTTAAATCAAAATACAAATTTACAGGACAAATAATTATTGGGTCTTTTGCTTTATTTATTTTAATAAATTTCTCAAACCATGAATATCTTTACAATCTTTATTTTCCTTTTTTTAAAAATTTAATTTGGCAAATGGGCCTATTCTTTATACCATTTGGATTATTTGTAATAATTGGATCATCAAATGCAGTAAACTTAACTGATGGCTTAGACGGTTTAGCAACCGTTCCAGTAATGTTAGTTGCATTATCATTTACTCTTATTTCATATGTAGTTGGTAACACTATATTTTCTCAATATCTTCAAATACAGTACATACCTGAAGTTGGCGAGCTTTCAATATTCTGTGGATCTATAGTTGGAGCGTGTCTTGGCTTTCTTTGGTATAATGCCCCACCGGCAAAGATTTTTATGGGAGACACAGGTTCTCTATCTTTGGGTGGATCGTTAGCGGCTATTGCAATTATAGTGAAACATGAAATAGTTTTAGCAATAATAGGAGGTCTATTTGTTTTAGAAACTGTCTCAGTAATCATTCAAGTTCTTTCTTATAAATTGACTGGAAAAAGAATATTTAAAATGGCGCCTATACATCACCATTTTGAAAAAAAAGGCTGGGCAGAGTCCACTATTGTGATCAGATTTTGGATTATTGCAATAATTTTAGCTTTAATAGGTTTAGCGACACTTAAACTTAGGTAAATGACCTCAGCTAGCAAATTAAAAAATTTTTCATTTTTAGTATACGGCCTCGGAAAAACAGGTCGATCGGTTGTAAAATTTTTTAAAAAAAATAATATTAAAAACTTCCAAGTATGGGACGATAAGAACAAAAATTTGTACAAAAGCAAAAGAGCATTTAATCTTGATAAATCATTAAGAGATGTAAGTTTCATAGTTTTAAGTCCCGGGGTAAGTTTGAAGAATACCCAAAATAAAAATAAACTTAGATTATTTAAAGATAAGATAATAACCGATATCGATCTTATTTACTTACTAAAAAAATTTTACAAAAGTATAGTTGTCACTGGAACCAATGGAAAATCAACAACCTGTAAAATCATTCAGCATGTACTTAAAAATAATAAATTTAAAACACTTTTGGGAGGCAATATAGGTGTTCCTATTCTAAGTTTAGATATAAAAAAAAATCATTTTTTAATAATCGAAGCTTCTTCTTATCAACTTTCTCATTCAAAATTCATTAAACCAGATTATGCTCTACTTTTAAATATTACAAACGATCATTTAGACTGGCATGGGAATATGAAAAATTATATTAGTTCAAAATTAAAGATTTTTGATCTACAGAATGGTGATCAATACGCTCTTTTAAATAAAAAATTTAAAAATATTTTCAAAAAAAGAAATTTTTTAGCTAAATTAATTATTCCAGAAACTAAAAATTATAAACAAAAAAAGACACATATCCAAAATCCATACGCTAAACTAGATATTAATGATGAAAATATATCTTTTGTATTTGCGTTATCAAAATTACTTAGAATTAAAGAAAGTTCTTTTTTTAAATCCTTGGATTCTTTTAAAGGCTTACCTCATAGATATGAAATATTTTTAAAACGGAAAAACTGTTTATTCATTAATGATTCAAAAGCAACCTCTTTTCAAGCATCAAAATTTGCATTAAAAAATAGCACGAATATTTATTGGATTGTAGGAGGCTTACCAAAAAAAAATGATAAATTCTTTTTACAAAAATTAAAAAAAAATATTATTAAATCTTATATAATTGGTAAAAAAGTAAGTTTTTTTAAAAAACAAATCTATAGAAAAACGAGATTTTTCATTGCGAAGAATTTAAAAAAATCTCTTGAACAAATATCAAAGGATATAAAGTTTTTTAAGAAAAAAAATAATACAATATTATTTAGTCCAGCAGCTGCCTCATTTGATCAATTTTTAAATTTTGAAAAAAGAGGAGAAACATTTAAAAAACTTTGTAAACTTTATGCAAGAAGATTCTCTTAAGCTAAAATTTATTTATTACTGGCGTAATTTAGATAAAAAAATCTTTTTTTGTTTTATAATACTATTTTTTCTTGGTCTTTTTTTCTCATTTTCTTCTACGTCAACTTTGGCAGGAGAAAGGCTCAATAAAAATTATTATTTCTTTTTTTCTAAACACTTAATTTTTACAATTTTAGCTTTAACGTTAATGATATTTATATCAATAATCGATACACTGCTTCTAAAAAAATTTGTGACACCTTTATTTATAATTTTTTTAATTTTTTTATTTTTAGTGCCTTTTATTGGAGTTGAAGTAAAAGGGGCGAAAAGGTGGTTAGATTTCCACTATTTAAGATTACAACCAATAGAACTTTTGAAACCTTTTTTTATTTTAGTCACAGTAAATATTCTTACTTACAAAAAATTACAAAACACCCAGTTAAAATATTTACTCAGTTTTTTATTACTTTCTTTTATTTTAATACTACTGATCGAGCAACCAGACCTTGGTCAATCAATTCTATTAATTGGATCTTGGATTGCAACTGTATTTATTTCTGGAGTAAGTATACTTTTCATTTTTGGATTTCTTATAATTTTTTTTATTTCACTAGGCGCAATTTTATTTTTTATGCCCGAAAAATTTGGATATATTATCAACCGTTTAATTTCGTTTATTGACCCTGATAAAGGAGATAAATTTCAGTCAAATTCTGCTTTAGATGCTATAAGGTTAGGTGGCTTGAAGGGACAAGGAATGGGAGAGGGTATTTTAAAAGAGAGTGTTCCCGAAGCTCATACAGATTACATTATCGCAATAGTATCAGAAGAATATGGTTCAATAACCTCAATTTTAATAATTTTAATTTTTTTTTACATTTCTTTTAGAATAATTAAAAACTGTATTAATCAAGACGATGAATTAATAAAAATATCTTTGTGTGGTCTTGCTACATTGCTCATTTTTCAAACATTTATTCACGTAGGAGTTAATACAAATTTAATACCAACAACTGGAATGACTTTACCTTTTCTAAGTTATGGAGGGTCCTCTTTGATTGGTAGCGCAATTTTAGCTGGTATAATATTGAATTTTACAAAAAACAAATCTTACCTTTATGAATAAAAAAAAAATATTAGTTGCAGTAGGAGGTACAGGCGGTCATGTTTTTCCAGGTTATAATTTAGCTAAACATTTATCGGAATCGAATTATGATGTTGAATTAGTAACTGATAGAAGAGGATATAAGTTTTTAGACGGTTTAAAAGATTTAAATATCAATATTTTACCATCTTCTTCATTAAATAAAAATAATTTAATTGCAAAAACTTTTTCACTTTTTTTAATTTTATACTCAATTGTTAGATCTTTGAAATTCTTATTGTTTAAAAGACCTTCAATTATTTTTGGTATGGGTGGTTATGCATCATTTCCAATTTGCATTGCTGCCAAGATTTTAAGAATTAAATATATTATTTATGAAAATAATTTGATTATTGGAAGAGCAAATAAAATGCTCTCAGCAGGTTCAAATTGTATACTTGTCTCGCAACGTAAATTAGAAGGTATCTCAGAGAAATATAGAAATAAAGTTTTTGAGATTGGCAATATTATAAATAAAGAAATTTTAAGTTTCTCAAATCAAGTGATGGAAAAAAAAGATAACAAAAAATTAAACATTCTGGTACTTGGAGGTAGCCAAGCAGCCCAAGTGTTTGCTGAGCAATTACCTGAGATATTCTTTAATTGTTCAAAAAAAGGCATCACTATTAAAATTTTTCAACATTGCTTATCTTCACAAAATGAAAAACTAAATTCATTTTATAAAAGAACGCAAATAGAATTTGAAATTTTTAACTTCAGCAATAATCTAATTGAATATTTTTCAAAAGCTGATTTAGCTATAACTAGGTCTGGATCATCAATGTTGGCCGAACTTTCAAATGCAAATATTCCTTTCATCTCAATTCCGTTGCCATCTTCTGCTGACAAGCATCAACAAAAAAATGCTAAATTCTACCAAGATAGAGATTCTACTTTTGTGATAGATGAGCAGGATTTAAGTTATAAATTATTGCCACTTATTCAAAAAATTTATAATAACAGTTCTTTATTGAAAAAAATTAAAGAGTCTCAAGTACAATATTCTGATAAAAATGTTTATAACAATGTTAACCAAATTTTAAAAAAAATAATTGATGAAAAAAATTAATCTTGGTCAAAAAGAAATAATCCATTTTGTCGGGATCGGAGGGATCGGAATGAGTGGCTTAGCCCAAATTATGAAAAATATGGGATTTAAAATCCAGGGCAGCGATCATTTGAAAAATAAAAATACTATAATTTGTTCGAAAGCAGGAATTAAAGTTTTTATTGGACACTCAAAAAAAAACTTAAAAAAATCAACTATTGTAGTTAAGTCGTCTGCAATTACAAATAAAAACATAGAAATAAAACATGCAAAAAATAAAAAAATTCCAATTTATTCAAGAGCTGAAATACTTGCTGATGTAGTCTCCCAAAAAAAAAATATTATAATTACTGGTTCCCATGGAAAAACAACTACAACATCTTTAGTCTCAAAAATACTGTCTGATCAAAAACTAGATCCAACAATTATTAATGGAGGGGTAATTAATTCTTTTAATAGCAACGCAAAATTAGGAAAGGGAAATTGGGCTATATTAGAGGCCGACGAGTCTGATGGAAGTTTCCTTAAACTTCCTGTCAATTATTCTATAGTCACTAATATAGATTTTGAACATATTGATTATTATAAAAATTTTAAAAACTTAGAAACTTCATTTATTAAATTCATCGAAAAAACTCCCCCAACCGGAAAAGCCATAGTTTGTTTAGATAATATTCATATAAAAAAAATTTTAAAAAAAATCAAAAATAAAAATATCCTAACTTATGGTGAAAATAAAAAAGCAAATTTTCAAATTTCAAACGTACGTTTTAAAATTGATTACTCAATATTTGATTTAAGTTATAAAGATATAAATAAAAAAAATACAATCATTAAAAACATTCAACTTAAACTTTTAGGAAAACATAATGTTTTAAATGCTGCTGCAGCTATTGCAGTATGTTTAAATCTTGGTGTTAATCAAAAAATAATTATAAGTTCTCTAAAAAAATTTTCTGGCGTCCAAAGAAGAATGACAAAATTATTTTCTAAGAATAAAAATGATTTTTATGACGATTACGCTCATCATCCTACTGAAATTAAATCTATTTTAGATGGAGTAAAAAATGCTTACAAAGAAAGAAAAATAATATCAGTATTTGAGCCACATCGATACTCTAGAGTTATGTTTTTAAAAAACCAGTTTGCAAAATGTTTTTTGAATTCAGACTCGGTACTTTTATGCCCCTTATATTCAGCTGGTGAAAAGAAAAATTTCAAATTCGATAAATTAAAATTTGCCAAGCTGATTTCAAAATTGTCAAAAACAAAAGTTATAATTATTGAAAATAAAGGACAACTTGGAAATTATTTTAAAAAAAATTTAATGAATAACGAAATAATAATTGGCATGGGGGCAGGTTCAATATCAAAATGGATGTATGAACTCAAATATATTTTATGAAATTAAAACAAGAATTCTCAAAAAGATATAGCAAAAATATTTCTTTTGAAAAAAAACTATCTAATTTAAGTTGGTTTAATCTTGGGGGTAATGCGGAGTATTTTTTTAAGCCTGAAAACAAGGATCAATTAATAGAATTTTTAAAGGAAAACAAAAAAAATAAACTTAATATAAATATTCTTGGTGCTGGTTCAAACACTTTAATAAGAGATAATGGTGTAAAAGGAGTTGTTATTAAACTTGGTTCTAATTTTTCAAAAATTAAATTAGAAAATATGACTACTATACAGGTAGGCGCAGCATGTCCTGACCGCAGAATTTCTTACTTTGGATTAGATAATGGTTTAAGTAATTTTGAATTTCTCTCATGTATTCCTGGTTCGATAGGAGGATCAATAATAATGAATAGCGGTTGTTATGGTTACGATATTTCTAAAATTTTAATATCCGTAGATGTAATTGATATTAAAAACTGCGTAGAAAAACAAATACAAAGAGAGGATATCAAATTCTTTTATCGAGGAACTAATCTTTCAAGTGATTTAATTGTTACATCCGTTAAACTTAAAGGAGAACCAAAATCTAAAAAATTAATTGAAAAAAAACTAAATGAAATGATTGAAAGAAAAAAATTGTCTCAACCAAGCCAAATTAAAACATGTGGAAGTACTTTTAAAAATATAAGCAACGAAAAGAAGGCTTGGGAAATAATAAAAGAGACTGGTTGTGACAAATTGGTCGAGGGCGATGCTCAACTATCAAATAAACATTGTAACTTTTTTGTCAATAATGGAAGAGCTAGCGCTCAAGACATTGAAAAATTAATTAATAGAGTAAAAAAAATAGTTAATGAAAAAACTGGTATTAATCTTGAACTAGAGATTAAAATTATAGGTGAATAAAAAATTTAAAAAGGTTTTAGTTGTGCTTGGAGGAACTTCTGGTGAAAGAGAAATCAGTCTGAGTAGCGGGAGAGCCTGCGTAAAAGCTTTAAAAAAAAAATACCAGGTTTCAACTTTTGATCCAAAGTTTAGAAATCTTAATCAAATAGATAAAACAAAAATAGATGTAATTTTTAATGCTCTTCATGGAAAAAATGGAGAAGATGGAATCGCGCAATCTTATTTTGAATACTTAAAAATACCATATACTCATTCAGGAGTGATAAGCTCCTACAATGCAATGAACAAAATAGTTTCAAAAGAGATATTTTTAAAGAATAAAATTTTAACTCCTAAATATTTCACAATTACTCAAAATCAAGTCAAATTCAAAAATTTAAAAAAAAAACTGTTTAATAAAAGTTTTTATTTTCCAGTTGTATTAAAACCAATTGATGAAGGTTCAAGCCTAGGTGTTAAAATTTCTAAAAATATGAATTCATTATATAAGTCAGCTAAACTTTTGTTTAAAAAATATGATAAATTAATTATTGAAGAATTTATTAGCGGGCAAGAAATACAAGTTGCTGTAATAAACAATGCTCCGTTAGGAGCCATTGAATTAATTCCTAAACGCGCATTTTACGACTACAAGGCTAAATATACTAAATCTGCAAAAACTAAACACATTATGCCCGCAAGGCTGAAAAAAAATAAATATTTAGAAGTTTTAAGCATAGCAAAAAAAGCCCATAGAGCTTTAGGTTGCAGGGGAGTTACTAGATCAGATTTTAAATTTTTTAAAAATAAATTTTATCTTTTAGAAATTAATACTCAGCCTGGAATGACAAATCTTTCTTTAGTTCCGGAAATTGCAAATTATTCTGGCTTATCTTTTTCACAATTAATTGAAAAAATACTTTTGGACGCAAGTATTAACAAATGAAAAAAAGACTAATAATCTCATTAGGGATCTTATTATTTTTGAGCACTTACAACATCAATTATAAATCTAAATTAGACTCTAAATTTTATATAAAAGAAATTATTGTAGAAAATAACCAAATTTTAGAAAAGAAAAAAATTAAAAATGAACTTTTTTTTTTATACAAGAAAAACTTATTTCTATTAGATTTTAAAAATATCAAACTTAAATTAGATAAAATAGATTTAATTCAAAGTTTTGAAATCAAAAAAATTTTTCCTAATAAAATTAAAATTAAAATATTTGAAAAAAAACCTATCGCAATTTTACAAAACAAAAAGAGTAAAAAATATTACACAGATAATGATGACTTAATTGATTATTTTGTCTCAGATAAATTTAAGAATTTACCTTTAGTTTTTGGGGATTATCAAAATTTTAAAAATTTTTATACGAACTTAAAAAAAATTAAATTTCCAATGCAAGAAGTTGAAAAAATATTTTTATTTCAGGTTCAAAGGTGGGATTTAGTAACCAAAAATAATCAATTATTAAAATTACCAGTAAATAAATATGATGAAAGCCTTAAAAACTTTATGAAAATAAAAGATCAGGTTAAATTTAAAGAATATAAAATTTTTGATTATAGAATTAGCGATCAACTTATCCTAAAATAAGAAATGCATTTAAATTCTCCAATTCTTTTTATAGAAATAAATAAATCTGAATTCGTTTTTGTTGTGATAAACAAGAGTGAAAATGATAACTTCAAAATTCTCTATAGCAGCTCAATTCCTTTAAATGGAATTATCGAAAATAAAATTATGGATTTAGAATCAATTCATAATTTATTAAGAGAAAAAATTTATCTTATAGAAAAAAAAATAAATTTTATTTTTAAAGATGTGACTCTTATAATAGATAATTTCGATTGCTCATTTATTAATTTATGTGGATTAAAAAAATTAAATGGAACACAATTAACAAAAGAAAATATTACGTATATTTTGAATTCCTTAAAATCACAAGTTAACGACTTTGAACCTACAAAAAAGATTATTCAAATTTTTAATTGTAAGTTTTTTTTAGATAACAAAAAAATAGAGAATATTCCTGTAGGTTTATTTGGTGATAATTATTTGCATGAATTATCTTTTATTTTACTTAACAAAAATGATTATAAAAACTTAAAAAATATATTGAATAAGTGCAATTTAAAAATTACAAAAATTTATTCAAAAAACTTTATTTCTGGGGTTGAAACAATTAAAAAAAATACAGGCTTAGAAACATTTTTAAAAATAGAAATCAATAGTAATGTCTCAAAAATTATTTTTTTTGAGGATTCAGCTTTAAAATTTGCACAAGAATTTAATTTCGGTTCAGATATTATCCTTCAAGATATTTCAAAAGTTACTGGATTAAGAAATAAAAATGTTGAGGATGTTTTATTAAATTCTAATTTTTCCTATAAAAATTTAGAAAATGATCTTATAGAAAAAAAATACTTCGGTAATCAAAATTATAGAAAAATAAAAAAAAAACTGATTTTCGAAATTGCTGATGCAAGAATTAAAGAAATTTCTGAGATAATTTTTATTAAAAATATTAATTTAAATTTTTATCTAAAAAAAAAATTGCCAGTTTTTTTAAAAATAGGTGATAGCCCTCAAAATTTTTTTAAAGAAAGTTATTTACAATACTTCTCAAAAGACACCTTTAACGTAATTTTTGAAAATGAATTAATTTTTAAAAATATGTTTTACAATGCCTACGAAATTGTTCAATTTGGGTGGAAAAAAGAGGCTGTACCAATCGTTTATGAGAAAAAGTCCCTAATTGCTAGATTCTTCAACTGGTTATTTGGTTAATATGTGTTTTTTTTAGAAACATTAGTTGTTTTAAACTAAGCACCTTAATTTTGTATAAGTCCACTGATGTTAAATATTTTTGAACAAACATTGTCTAAAGCAATAAGTTTTGAAGGCATAGGATTACATACGGGTGAAAAATCTAGAATTAAGATTTTACCTGGCGAAGCTGGCAAGGGTATCATTTTCAAGAGAATAGATTTAGCTAAAAATAATATTATAAAAGCTAATTACAATAACGTTTCTTCGGCAAAACTTTGCACAACTTTAGAAAATTCTCACGGTATTAAAGTATCAACCGTAGAACATTTATTGGCAGCTCTTTATATCGCGGAAATAGATTGTGCCGTAATAGAAATTGATAGTGAAGAAGTTCCAATAATGGACGGTTCCGCAAAACATTTTCTGAATGAAATTAAAAAGATTAAAGTTAGAAAACTACAAAGAAAAAGAAAATATCTAAAAATCTTAGACAAAGTTGAGTTACAGGATGGAAAAAGATTCATATCAATTGAACCAGCAGAAATTTCACTTTCTGTTAACTTTAAATTAAATTATGAAAACAAGATAATCGGTAATCAAGAAAATACAATTAATTTTGAAAAAGATAATCTTTTAGATATAGCCGATGCAAGAACTTTTTGTTTACTAAAAGATATTGAGAAAATTAAGGAGATTGGTCTTGCAAAGGGCGGAACTTTAGCAAACGCCATTGTAGTTGACGAAAATAAAATCGTAAATGAAAGTGGATTAAGAAATAAAAAAGAATTTGTAAACCATAAAATTTTGGATTTAGTTGGAGACTTTTTATTATCAGGTTATAGAATTTTAGGAAGAGTATCTTGTAACCAAGGCGGTCACGAATTAACTAATATGTTTTTAAGAAAACTATTCAACTCAAGTCAATCTTTCCAAGTTTTTGAGATAGAGGATATGATTATTTCAAAAAAAACAAGCTCAAATCAATCTTTTAAACTAGCAGCAAGCGCTTAATAATTAATTTTAAACATATTATTTTTAATTAAATCTGATATTAATTTTAATTATGTTTTTTAGAACATTTCTTGTTATTGTTCTCACAGTTACTTTACTTTCTTGTTCAAAGGAGGAACCAAGTTATAAAGCTACTAAAAAAGTTAATCCATATTCATCATACAAAGAAGGATTAATAGCGTTTGAAAAAAATGATTTCTTTTTTGCTAGTAAAAAATTTAGTGAAGCCGAACTAAACTTTGATAAAGATGAACTTGCAGCTAAGTCTGCAATAATGTCTAGCTTTTCTTTATATGGAATCAACTTTTACGATGAAGCAGTAGAAAATTTAAATCGATATTTGAAAACATATCCTGCAGATAAAAATGTAATTTATGCGCATTACCTATTAACAATAATTTATTTCGAACAAATTACAGATGAAAAAAAAGATTTAAAACCTTTATTAGAGGCTAGTAAAAAAATTGATCTCTTTCTAAAAAAATATCCTAATACTGATTATGCAATAGACTTAAAATTTAAAAAAGATCTAATATTAAATCAATTAGCAGCGAAGGAGCTTTATGTTGCGAAGTATTATATCTCTACAAAAAAATGGGTTCCAGCTATAAATCGACTCAAAGTCATTGTTGAAAAATATGATAAAACAATTTTTATTGAGGAAGCTTTACACAGATTAGTAGAAATTCACTATCATTTAGGATTAGAAAATGAGGCAAAAAAATTTGCAAGCATTTTAGGATACAATTACAACTCAGGCGAATGGTTTGAGCAATCATACAAAATCTTAAATAAAGACTATAAGATAAGTGACAAAAAATTAGAAAAAAAGGCAAATGAGGAAGAAGGTTTTTTTAAAAAGATTTTAGACGTGATAAAGTAAAATGAACAAAAAAACACTTATTAAGCAAGAATACGAGCAAAAAATTAAAATATTAAAAAAACATAATAAATATTATTTTGACGAAGATAATCCAAGAATTTCTGACTCCGAATATGACAAGATTAAAAATGACGTAATTAACCTTGAAAAAAAATATTCATTTTTAAAAAAACAAATTGAAACGAAAATTCCCTTAGGATCTATTTCATCAAACAAATTTGAAAAAATAAATCATTTAAGACCAATGCTATCTTTATCTAATGCATTTAATAAAGAAGATATGAAAGAATTTTTAAAAAAAATTAGCAATTTTTTAAATTTAAAAAGCCAAATTGAATTATTTTCTGAGCCAAAAATTGATGGCATATCTGCAACTTTAATTTATAAAAATGGTGTTTTAATTAAAGGTTTATCAAGAGGGGATGGTATAACGGGTGAGAACATCCTACAAAATTTAAAAACAATATCTAGTATTCCAAAAAAAATTAATGGAAAAAATCTGCCAGAAATAATTGAAATTCGTTGCGAAATTTTTATAAGTAAGGAGGATTTTAAAAAATTAAAAAATAATTTTGCAAATCCAAGAAATGCAGCTGGTGGATCATTAAGACAAAAAGATCCTAATGAAACCTCAAAAATCCCTCTTAAATATTTTGCTTATGGGTTCGGTGCTGTAGAACCTATGATCTTTTCAAAACAATCAGAATTCTTACAAACAATAAAAAAATGGGGTTTCTCCACAAATCCTTTATCTGAAAAAATAAACAGTTTAACAGAAATTGAAAAACAACATATCAAAATTGATAACTTACGTTCATCTTTAAATTACGATATTGATGGACTAGTTTATAAAGTAAACGATTTAAAATTACAAAAAAGACTTGGTAATACCTCTATCTCTCCAAGATGGGCTGTTGCATATAAATTTTCAGCAGAAAAAGCTTTTACAAAAGTAAAAGATATAATTATACAAGTTGGTCGAACAGGAGCAATTACACCAGTTGCAAAAGTGGAACCTGTAACAGTTGGAGGTGTTGTAGTGTCCAATGCAACATTACATAACGAGGATGAGATAAAAAGGAAAGACATAAGAATTGGTGATACTGTTTTAATACAAAGAGCAGGTGATGTCATTCCTCAGGTGTTAGAGGTAAATAAATCAAAAAGAGAAAAAAATAGTAAATCATTTTCTTTTCCAAAAAATTGCTTGTGTGGTTCACCTACAAAAAAAGAGATTAGCAAAAGCACTAGAAAGGAAGACGCAGTGAGAAGATGTATTATGGATTATAATTGTAATTTTATTGCTAAAGAAAAATTAAAACACATCGTTTCTAAAGAAGCTTTTAATATAGATGGATTGGGTAAAAAAGTAATAGATTTATTTTGGAATTTAAAATTCATTAAAGAGCCCTCAGATATATTTAAGCTTGATTACGATAAAATAAAAAATCTAGAGGGTTGGGGTGATTTATCAATTAAAAATTTGGAAACTGCTATTAGCAATTCAAAAAAAATTACTTTAGATAAGTTTATTTTTTCAATTGGCATAAGGCATATTGGACAAGAAAATGCGAAAATTTTAGCCGCTTTTTTTATAAAAATTCAAGAATTTTTAAAATTATTTGAGCATGAAAAAAGGGAAAAAATATTAAAAAATTTAATTGAGCTAGATGGAATAGGTGAAACACAAATTGAGGCTATAAGAAATTTCTTTAAGAATGAAAAAAATAAAAAAATAATTTTAAGTTTAGTAAAAGAATTAGATGTAAAAAATTATTTATTTAAGATGAAAGATGGAAAGCTCTTTGGTAAAAAAATAATGTTCACTGGAGGTTTTCAAAATATGAGTAGGTCTGAAGCAAAGTCAATTGCAGAAAATAATGGTGGAAAAGTGCTTGGTTCAATATCAAAAAAACTAAACTATTTAGTGGTAGGTGACTCAAAACCAACGAAGAAGAAAATAGATCATGCCAAAGATTTAAAAATCAAAATAATTACCGAAAAAGAGTGGAATGAAATTCTAAATAGGTGAGCATGCTTCCTTTAACTCGTACCTTTCTTTCTTACTCATAAATTTTTCTAATTTTTTGAAAACTCTACTATGGTAATTATTTATCCAAATTATTTCATTATTTTTAAGGATTGAAATATCAATTAAGCTTTTATCTATAGGGACCATTGTTAAATTTTCAAATCTGATTTTTTTACCAAATTTTTTTATGTAGATTAAATTTTCTATTCTAATTCCAAAATGATTTGTTTCATAATAACCTGGCTCATTAGATACAATCATACCTTCTTTAAGATTTATTTTATTATTTTTGGAAATCGCTTGTGGGCCCTCATGGACATTAAGAAAATACCCAACACCGTGACCAGTACCATGAGCAAAATCAAGATTAATTTCTTTTAGATATTTTCTTGCAATTATATCAATTTCTGAACCATTAGTATTTCCTGTCAACTTGTAATTAGCAACACCAATATGTCCTTTTAAGACTCTTGTAAAAATTTTTTTTACTCTACGATTATTATTATTTAAAGAAATAGTTCTTGTTACGTCTGTTGTGCCAAATTCATATTGCCCTCCAGAATCAACTAAATAGATATCTCCTTTCTTTATTACTCTATTAGTTTTATTTGTAGCTTTATAATGAATTATAGCTCCGTTTGGACCAGAACCAGAAATTGTTGGAAAACTTGAAAATTTAAATTTGCCAAATTTTTTTCTAAATTCATAAAGCTTTTGAGACCCACTTATTTCTGTAATTTTTTTTTTTTATAATTGTTTTTTAACCAGAATAAATATTTTGTTACAGCTGCACCATCATAAATATGTGCAGTTTTAATATTATTTATCTCTTTACTATTTTTTATTGCTTTTAAATTATAAATTGGGTCTTCAGTGCTTATAATTTTATTTTTTTGTGATATGATTTTTTCGAAATAAAAAGAACAAGTATTTTTATCAATAATAAATTTTTTATTTTTGATTTGAGAAAGAAAATTAACGATTAAACTTAGATCAAAAAATTTAATCTCTTTAAAGTATCTTTTAAAGGAAATAGATGTTTTTTTTAAATCACAAAAGACATTTATCTTTTTGTCCTTATTAATTAATATATAACAATGTGGTATAGGCGAATATTTACAATCTGCCCCTCTAATATTTAGTAGCCAAGCACTGTTTTCACAAGAAGTTATAAATATGAAATCAGCCCTCTTTTTTTTTAATATAGAAATAGTATCATTGATTTTTTGTTTATAATTTTTTCCAATTGAACTATTTGGCATTATATAAAATTTATTTATTTTTTTTTTGAACTTTCGTATCCAAATATAATCGATTAAATTGTCTTTTAAAGGTTTTAGTTTACACTTATTATTTTTGAAAAAATTTTTTATTGTTTGTTTGGTTAAAATTTTTGGATCAAATCCAATAGTAAGGCTTTTACTATAAAGAATTTTATTTGGTATTTTTTGTGGCAAAGTAAATATTTTAAAGAATTTTCCACTTTGAATATTTGCTTGTAATGTATATCTTCCATCAACAAATAAATAATTTTCTTTTTGAAGTATTAATGCAAATCCGTAGGAGCCAGAAAAATTTGAGATATAATTTAATCTATCATTATAATCAGAAATGTACTCTCCAAAAAAGTTATCATTTTTTGGAATTATATATCCATCAATATTATATGTTTTAAAAATTTGTCTTAATTTCTTTATTTTTTCCATTTAAGCATTTTATTTTTTTTGTATCTGTCCCATCCAGGGCTTCTATATTCTTCATCGAATTCGAGACTGTTATCTTGGTTAAAATCAAAATTATCTGTTTCAGTTGAAATTACTTCATTTTTTTCGACACCTTCATCTGGAATTTCATTTATAAATCTTGAGGGTAATGCATCCATCCAATCTCCATGATAAGATCTTTTCATAGCAAATGACAAATAAGCCTCTTTTTTTGCCCTTGTAATTCCTACATAAGCGAGTCTTCTCTCCTCCTCTAAAGCGAAATCTCCTTTTTCCTCTAAAGATTTTTGGTGAGGAAACAATCCCTCTTCCCAGCCCGGAAGAAAAACAACTTCAAACTCCAGTCCTTTAGCAGCGTGCATTGTCATAAGGTTAACTTTTGCACCCTCCCATTCTTGATCAATTGAGGTTGCTAAAGCCACATGCTCTAAAAAACTTTGTAAATTATCATAGTCCTGCATAGCCCTGATTAACTCTTTTAAATTATCTAACCTATTCTCATTTTCTAAATCTTTTTTATTCTTTAACATCGATGAGTATCCTGATTCGTCTAATACTAATTTTAATAAATCAAAGTGTTTCATTTTAAGAGAGTCTTTACGCCATTTATGAATTAAATTTACTAATTGATTAAGAGAAGTTTTTATTTTTGGTTTAAAATCTCCATTTTCTAAAATTTTTATGATTGAGTCTTCTAAACACAATTTATTACTTTTTCCAAAATTATATATTAGATTGATCGTGCTCTCACCAATACCTCTCTTAGGTGAACCGATTACTCTTTCTAATGCAAGATCGTCATATTTTTGATTAATTATTCGTAAATATGATACAGCATCTTTAATTTCAGATCTTTCATAAAACTTAATACCCCCTAGGACTCGATAGGGTATATTTACCTGAAGAAATCTTTCTTCAAATTCTCTAGTTTGATAAATTGCCCTAACTAAAATTGAAACATCATTTAATGAAAATTTTTTCTTTATATTTTTTTCAATAATATCACTGACTCCTTGAGCCTCTTCTTTACCAGTCTTGTAACAATTTAATTTTACTAATTCACCATCATTTGCAGATGACCATAATTTTTTACCCACTCTATTAGAATTATTTGAAATTAAATGAGAAGCTGTTTCTAATATATTTTTTGTAGATCTGTAATTTTGTTCCAATTTAAATACTTTACAATTTTTATATATTTTATCAAAAGTAAGAAAATTTTTAATTTCAGCACCCCTCCAGCTATAAATTGATTGATCATCATCTCCAACACAACAAATATTTTGATTTTTGTTGACTAATAGATTCAGCCATTTATTTTGAATAAAATTTGTATCTTGAAATTCATCAACTAAAATATACTTAAAATTATTATGATATATTTCTTTTATATCATTATGGTCCTCAAATAATTTTACAGAGAACATAATTAAATCTCCGAAATCAAAAGCGTTTAAATCTTTTGTCTTGTCTTGGTAAACCTCATAAACTTTTAAAATTGATTTAATTATTGTACTCGTTTTATCCAACTTAACATCTTTCGGTAAAAGTCCTTTATTTTTCCACTGGTCAATATGATATATAATTAATTGAGGGGAGAACTTTTTAGCATCTAAATTTTCAGCTTTAACAATATTTCTAATAAGTTTTTTTTGATCTTCAGTATCTAAAATAGTAAAATTACTTTTATAACCAAGAGCCTCTGCATGTCTTCTTAAAATTTTTACACTTATAGAATGGAATGTGCCTAGCCAAGGAATTGCATTTGAGCTTCCTTTTAAAAATTGCATTACTCTACTCTGCATTTCTTTTGCAGCTTTATTTGTAAAAGTTACACATAGGATCTGATTTGGAAAAGCTTTCTTTTGGTTTATTATATGAATTAATCTAGTCGTTAATACCCTAGTTTTACCTGATCCAGCACCGGCAACAATTAGATTTGGTCCCTCTGTGCTCTGGACTGCTTCCTTTTGTTCCTTATTAAGATTTGTAATTAATTTATCTATACTATTCATAAGTTAGAATTTTCATTTATATACTAGTTGTAAAAATAAAAAAAATGATAAATAAAATATTCAAAATAATTAACAA
>MDTE01176774.1_pt1 | contig 25370 bp, 20 predicted proteins | sample 811231 | NCBI WGS metagenome assembly MDTE01 (sample SAMN05326651, study PRJNA326480) | marine metagenome | isolation source: seawater | place: Indian Ocean: Red Sea | collected 2010
AATGCACAGAATTACAAAAACAAAAAATGAAAACAACTTATATTAACAGCTGTAAATTTGAATTGGATTTCTGGTCCAGCAGCATGGATAAAACCAGATGGAATTACTGATTGCAAAAATTGAGAAATATATAATTTACTTATATCTCTTTTAAAGAATCATTAAAAAAATAAATTCCTAAACCTACTATAAATAGCATTAACCCTCCACAAGAAAGAGCTACAAGAACACCTACATGTTCTAATGAAAATACATTGTCAATACGTCCGCCTAAAAATCCAACCCACAAGCTACCCAAAGACATAAAACTAAAAGATAAAACAAAAATCCCAACTATCCTAGCTCTAAATTTATCATCAACATAAATCTGAATGGCGCTCAATACGGCTATAACATAAATAGAATTGGAAAATCCAATCATAATAATTAAAACAAACGCAAATGGCACAGATTGAAATATTAAAGGAGATAATGAAAAAACGATTGATAAAATCCCTGTACAAACAAGGCTAATGCAAACTCCAAGTTTGCGATTCGGAATACCTGATTTTGAAAATATAATTGTAGGCAAAACAGCTCCTATACCCACTCCTGTCAGAAGTAAGCCTGTTTCAGCTGAACCAACCTCGAAAATCTGAACAGTTATATAAGGTAACATACCAATATATGAATAACCTGCAAGATAAACCAAAAATGACATTGTTAATAAAATTAATATAGGCCTATTGTTGTATATATATATTAAACCTGCCAAAACATCTGAAAAGGGATTACCTTTTTGCAATTTTTCTGATTTATATAAAGGATTGGTTGTAAAAAGAATAACAACAAACATAAGCATAGTAATACCAGAAACAAATAATGCTATACTTCCATCAAAAATTGCAAACAAATATCCTGCTATTAAAGGTGCTGAAACTCTAGTTCCTTGCCATGCAAACAAATCAACTACCACGCCACTTGAAAGGTGTTTTTTATCTAACAAAGAAGGCCAATATGCCATTCTAGTTGGATTATCAAATGCCTGAGTAAAACTCGCAATAGCAGCTATTATGTAAACATGCCAGTATTCCATCAAACCTGAGCCATATAAATAAGCAAAGTAAAAACACAAAAAAGCAAAAGATAGTTGAGCAATACTAAGAATCATTTTTTTACTAAATCTATCTGCTAATGCTCCTCCAAACAAATTAAACATTAGCGTAGGAATAGAGGCATACAATCCTAATAAACCTAAAGCTTCTGGAGTATCATTTAATTCATGCACAATCCATGATTCAGCAAATATAAAAATCTGCACTCCATGGTAGGAGAATAGGTTGCCAATAAAATAATTAATGAATTGCCTTGAATTAAATGCATCAGGTAAAAATTTCATCATCAAATTCTATCATAATAATTTAATGTATATTATCTAAATAATATTGATCAACATATTCTATATATAACAAAGGTTACGAACAATTAAAGATTAAGAAATCATTATCTAGAGCAATAGACCTATAAATAAGTTTATTTAGACAAGATTTTGACAAACACTATATTTAATCTAATTTGATATATTGATATACTGAAGGGCACAATGCCCGGTGGTGTAGTGGTAGCACGAAGGACTTTGAATCCTCAGACCCAGGTTCGAATCCTGGCCGGGCAGAGCTTAATGCTCTACGATAGATCCCCCATTTACATTTATTGATTGACCAGTTATCCATGAAGTAGCTTTAGTACACAAATGTGCTATAAAATCTCCTACCTCATCATCTGTGCCTATTCTTCCAATAGCAGTTTTATCTGCACCTTGATCCAAATCTAAGCCATCCATTCTCGAAGTTTCAGTAAATCCAGGACAAACACAATTTACATTTATACTAAATGGCCCTAATTCTCGAGCCATGGATTGAGTCATTCCTACAACAGCAAAATTAGCAGCATTATATGCTAAGGTATTTGCGGAACCACTTTTACCTGCAGTTGAAGAAATATTTACAATTTTACCGCCCTCTCCTTGCTCTTTTAAAACTTTCACAACAGCTTTTGAACATAAATATGTACCAAAGACTTTAATATCATTTACTTTTTTAAAAACATCATCAGATAAATCAGTAATAGGAACTCTATCTTCTCCTCTAGCTGCAGCGGCATTGTTAACTAAAATATCTATCCTGCCAAACTCAGATAATGTTTGATTTATCATTTCACTAACACTTTGAGGTGATGCAACATTAGATACTAATGGTAATGCTTCAGTCCCTTCTAGGGTAATCTGTTCTGCCGTGCTATATATATCTTTCCATCCTATTTCTTTTTCATCTTCAGGATAATTTGATGGGTCTCTACCAGTGCCAGTAACAACAACTTTTGCTCCTAATCTTGCTAATGATACTGCTGCTGCTCTGCCTATTCCTCTTAATCTGCCAGCACCAGTTACAATTGCAACTTTACCTTCTAACTCTAACATTTAAACTACCTTATTATAAAATTAATTTATTAAATTTCTTCCCTTGCTCTATAAACGGAATCTAGTGGCAAATTATTATTTATATTTTTTTTCTTATCACGCTTGGAATTAAAACTAAATAAACTTACAAAGATACCAAAGCCGCCCAAAAAGAAAGCTTTGAGAAATGAACGTCTTGAAATTTTATTATTATTTGTTTCCATCTTTCTCCTTTAAAAATCAATCTCCTGAAGTAACTGCACCTATACTAGCAGAAGAAACTAATTTAGCATACTTCCTTAAGAAAGCATTTTTAACGTTAATTTTTGGAGATACCCAATCTTTTTTTCTTTTGCTTAATTCCTCATCAGATATATGAAGAATTAATTGTTTAGTGTCAGCATTCATGCTAACAATGTCACCATTTTGTACAAAAGCTATTGGGCCCCCAACTGCTGCTTCAGGAGCCACATGACCAACGCTAGGGCCTCGGGTCGCTCCTGAAAATCTGCCATCTGTTATCAACATAGTAGAATCACCTAAACCTGCTCCCATTATAGCCCCTGTAACTGCCAACATTTCCTGCATGCCTGGCCCGCCTTTAGGTCCTTCATATCTTATAATTACGACATCTCCATCGACTACTTTTCCAGATGTGATCGCATTAAATGCTTCTCTTTCCCCGTCATAAACTTTAGCAGGGCCTTCATGTTTTACATGTTTAGTTCCAGCGACTTTAAATACTGCACCTTCAGGCGCTAAGTTCCCTTTCAAAATAATTAATCCACCGGTAGAACTTTTGGGTGAAGTATAAGGATAAATGACTTTACTGTCAGGTTTAGTTGTAAATTTAGATAAATTTTCAGCCATTGTTTCACCTGTTATTGTTAATACATCGCCATGCAAGAGTCCTGCATCTAATAATTCATTCAATATAACTGGAACGCCTCCTGCTTTATCAACATCACTCATCACATATTTCCCTCCAGGTCGTAAATCAGTAATATACGGAGTTCTTTCGCTTAATGTATTAAAATCTTCAATATTCAAATCTACTTCAGCTTCATGTGCAATTGCAAGCAAATGCAATACAGCATTTGTTGAACCACCCATAGCAAGCACTGCTGTTATTGCATTCTCAAAAGCTTTTTTGGTCATTATATCTCTAGGATTAATATCATTTTTCATAAGATTCATTAAATATTCACCAGCTTGAACTGCCACTTGCTCATTCCTAGGATCAACTGCAGGGATAGAAGATGCGCCTGGAATAGACATTCCCATAGCTTCTATAGCTGAGGACATGGTATTCGCTGTAAACATTCCGGAACATGCTCCCTCTCCTGGGCAAGCCACTTTTTCCATATCAATCAATTCTTTCAATGACAAATCACCTCTTGAATAAGCTCCTACTGCTTCAAACATATCTTGTATATTGATATCTTGTCCATTGTAATTTCCAGGCAGGATAGCACCTCCATAAACAAAAATAGATGGGACATTTAATCTTGCCATAGACATCATAACTCCAGGCATATTTTTATCACACGCAGCCACAGCTAAAAGTCCATCTAAACTTTCACCAAACACTACAGCTTCAATAGAATCAGCAATTATTTCCCTTGTAACCAAAGATGCTTTCATACCTTCAGTTCCCATTGATATTCCATCACTAATTGTTATAGTTCCAAACATCATTGGAACCATTCCGGCATCTCGTACTCCTAGTTTAGCTTTTTGTGCAATACGATCTAAATGGACATTACAAGGGGTAACATCTGAAGCCAAATTAGCAATCCCAATCATTGGCTTATTCATATCTTCATCTGTTAACCCTACTGCTCTTAACATTGATCTTGCAGGGGCTCTGTCATCTCCTTGGGTAACTACCTTACTTTTTTTATTTAGTGACGTCATAATTCACCTATTTAAATTTAATATATTCATTATAATTATAAAAAAAATTATTTCCATTAAAACAATGGTTTTCTAAAAGGTTTATTATTATTTCTTGGATATTCAAAATCAATTTCTGATTTTTTTTTGATAATTATTAGATTATGATTTCTTGGTACTAATTCATTTGAAACTTTATATATTTCAATTAATTGTGCATCAAAATATTGCAAAGTTTTATTCATAGATTCAAATTCAGATTGAGATAAATTAGATTTATGAAATATGCAATAACCTCCTACTTTAAGTAATGGCAAAGCAATCTCTATCAAAGTAGATAATTTTGCCACAGCTCTTGCTAATATTAAATTTTGAGTTTTTCTATAATCTTTATTATTACCTAAATTTTCTACACGATTATTTACAATTTCTATCCTATTTAAATTCAATAATTGAATTAATTGATGCATAAAATTCACTTTCTTCTTTATGGAATCTACTAAAATCATATTAGCTTTTGGAATACACATTTTAAAAGGAACTCCTGGAAATCCATTGCCAGAGCCAATATCTAAAATGTTCTGATAATTTATACTATATTTTTGTATTGGAAGGAAAAGAGATAATGAATCTAAAACATGCAATGAGATAAAATCATCAAAATCAGTAATACTAGTAAGATTATATTTTTTATTTTCTTTACTTAAAAATTCATAATATAAAATAAATTTGTTAATCAAATTATGATCGTATTTAATTGATAAAAAATCCAGACCTTTAATCAATTTTTCTAATTTAATACCAAGCATAAATATGAATATTAATTATTTGGAAAGACAAAATCTGTGATATTTCTAACATCAATATCACAATAATCATTCATCTCATTTTTAATAATTTTTTGAATTTGCAAATTACTATATAAATCATTGTAAGTAATTAAACTCTGATCCTTAAATCTTATATAAACCGGGGTACTACCTTCACTGTTTTTAATAATATTAATTAATTTTGCAAATCTAGAATCATTACTGACAATATTATTAATTGTAAAAATCAAACATTTATTATCTTCTTCAACATTATTAGATTTGACAAATTCATTACTTTGAAGTCCATTACTTTTAGGATTAGATTTAACTAATTCATTGCTTTGAATTCCATTACTTTGAGAAATATATTTTGTAGCATTGTTAAAATATATAGATAACTGATTATTTCTCATTCTTGCATATCCTTCAATAACAACCAAATTAGTTTCATCCCAAAGATCCATTTGATTAAAATTTTGATTAAAACTTACTAATTCTAATTCAGAATCCAATAAATCTATTTGAGATTTGAAATAAGGTTTTATTTGATTAGTTTTTTTATCTGTATAGCTTAATTTATCAATAGATAATGTTTGTCCTAAAATTTTGATATTTCTCAAATCTGCAGCTGACATATCATTTATTTGTTCCAAAGTAGTTATAAAATCATCAGAAGCTGATTTTATAATTTCTTCATTTTGGTGGTTAATACTTAATTTTAATCCTAATAATTCTAATTCCCATAACTGTTTGTCTTTGGATTTCGTATCCATATTTAAATTTAAATTAATTTCAGTTTTTACTTGCTGATCATCTGGTAAATATTCAAACATCGAACTCTGATTATGTTTTTTTGCATTATTTGCATGCGATGAAATTGCAATCAAATCATCAATTTTTTCTAACATAGCTGATCTATCAGCAAATTGATCAAATGCTCCTACTTTAACAAGAGATTCTATAGTTTTTGAATTTAACACAGATAAATCAATATTTTCAAAAACATGTTCCAACGACTTAAATCCACCCAATGATTCTCTTATTTCTACTAAGCTTTCAGCAGCTTTAATTCCAACATTTTTTATAGCAGAGAATCCATACCTGATATATTTTTCTTTACCATTTTCATATAAAGAAAATTTACTTTTACTTTCATTTATATCAGGAGGTAAAACTTCTATATTGTTTAATTTTGATTCTTTAACAAACATATTGATTCTTTCTGAATTATTGATACTGGAATTCATAGATGTTATTAAAAATTCATCTAAATAATTTGCTTTTAAGTATGCAGTAATATATGAAATCAGTGCATAACTGACACTGTGTGCTTTATTAAATGCATAACCTGCAAATGGTTCAATTAGTGCAAAAACTTTCGAAGCTAATTCTTCTTCAAAACCATTATTAATACATCTAGTTATAAATTTATTTTTTTCCTCCAACATTATTTCAGGAATTTTTTTCCCCATAGATTTTCTTACAATATCAGCTTCACCCAAAGAATAACCAGCCATCTCTCTAAATATATAAAGAACTTGGTCTTGGTAAACAATTACACCATATGTTTCTTCTAGGTTATTCTCGAGAACTTTATGAATATAGCTCGGAATCTGACCATGTTTACCATCTATAAATCTTGATATTTGTTCCATGGGGCCTGGTCTGTATAAAGCTATCATAGCTGAAACATCACCTAAAGTAGTTGGTTTTAATTCTTGAATATATCTTTTCATACCGGAGCCTTCCAGCTGAAATACTCCCATTGTCTTTCCTTCAGAAAGTAAAGCAAAAGTTTTCTCATCTTCTAAGTTAATAGAATTTATAGAAAGTTCTTGATCCCTATTATTTTTAATAGCTTCAAAGCAGTCAGCAATTATAGTCAAATTTGATAAACCTAAAAAATCCATCTTTAATAAACCCAATTTTGCTATAGGATCCATAGCATACTGAGTCATCAATATATCCGAACTATTTGATTTTGAAGATGTTTGTAAAGGAACAAATTCATTCAAAGGTGATTCAGATATAACGACAGCTGCAGCATGGGTGCTAACATGCCTTGTTAATCCCTCTATAGATCTAGATGTATTTAGTAATTTTTGATAATTAGGAATAAATGCCTGCATTTCTTTTGATTCCAAAGCTGTTTCTATAGTGATATTAGGGCCAAATGGTATAGCTTTTGCTATCGGATCTATTTCAGAATAATTCATTCCCATTACTCTGCCTGTATCTCTTATAGAACCTCTCGCTCCATATGTACCAAATGTAATAATCTGAGCTACGTGGTCTATTCCATATTTTTCAACAACATATTGCAAAACCATTTCTCTTTTATTATCCTGAAAATCTAAATCTACATCCGGCATTTCTTTCCTTTCAAGATTTAAAAATCTTTCAAATACCAAATTATATTCAAGAGGATCAATCAATGTAACACCCAGGCAATATAAAACTAAACTTGCCGCAGCACTACCTCTTACATTAAAAGTAATATCATTTTCACGTGAATATTTAGCGATATCCCAAACAACTAAAAAATAATTCGCATAATTTGTCTGTTTAATAACATCTAACTCATATCTCATTCTTTCTCTATACAATTCAGATGGATTGTGAAATAGTTTTTTGAAGCCTAAAGCGCATTGCTTTTGTAAATATGTCCATGAATCACTGCCGTCTTCTATATTGAAAATTGGAATTTTGGTAGTCTCCAAATCTAATGTTATATCGCACATATCTGCTATTAATTGTGTATTTGAAATTGATTCAGGTATGTCAGAAAACAAATCCGACATTTCTTGCGGGCTTTTTAAATAATAAGATTGATCATCAAATTTCATTCTATTTGTCGAATCAATTTGGCTATTTGTTTGAATACATAAACAAACATCATGTGCTGTAGAGTCAATTTGTTCCGTATAATGAGAATCATTGGTTGCAACTAAAGGTATATTGGTTTCATTACTCAATTTAATAATATTTTCGTTTATAAAATCCAAGTTATCAACATTTTCATGTCTCATAATCTCTAAAAAATAATCTTCAAAAATAGATGAATACCACTCAGCCATTTTTTTTGCAGCATCATAACTTTGATGGATGATTAATCTTGCAATCTCTCCACTTGGACAACCTGATAATAAAATTAAACCTTCTTTATATTCTTCTAATAAATTTTTGTCTATTCGCGGTCTGTAATAAAAACCTTCAGTATTACCTATGCTTAACAACTTAACCAAGTTTTTATAACCTGTATTATTTTTTGCGAGCACAGTTAAATGATAAGGGCTTCTTTCTGTTTGATCTTTAATTTTATAATCATTTATTGCAACATAAATTTCAGATCCAATTATAGGTTTTATTCCTTCATTCAAACACTCAGTATATAAATCAATAGCACCATACATATTGCCATGATCAGTTACTGCTAAAGCATTCATACCTTTAGATTTTGCTGATTTAACTAAATCACTAATTCTACTAATACCATCAATAATGCTATATTCAGTATGTACATGTAAATGTGTAAAAGAATTCATAAATATTCGTATTAAAAGAAAATCTAATAATTAAAATGTTACACAAAATCTAAATCAAATAATACAAAAAAAAAGGAGCATAAAATTTATGCTCCTTTTTTTTTGTATTATTTATAAGTATTTACATACCCATGTCCGGCATTCCACCTCCCATAGGTGGCATAGGCGGAGTATCTTCTTCTATATCAGTTATTAAAGCTTCAGTAGTAAGTACCATTGCACCAACACTGGCAGAATTTTCAATAGCTGCACGAGTAACTTTAGCAGGGTCCATGATTCCTTTTTCAATTAAATCGACATACTCTCCTGCTTCAGCATCATAACCTTTATTACCTGTGGTTTTTAAAGAAGCTTCTAAAACAACTTCTCCAGAAACACCTGTATTTTCAGCTATAATTTTTATTGGCTCTTCTAACGCTTTAGATAAAACAGCTACACCTGTAGCTTCTTCTCCGCTTAATTTCAATTTACCTAAAGCTTGCTTAGCTCTAAGTAAAGATAAACCTCCGCCAGGAACTATGCCTTCTTCAACAGCGGCTCTTGTAGCTGATAGAGCATCTTCTACTCTATTCTTTTTCTCTTTTAATTCAATCTCAGTAGCAGCTCCGACTTTTATTATCGCAACTCCTCCCGATAATTTCGCTAAACGCTCTTGTAATTTTTCTCTATCAAAATCAGAAGTTGTTTCTTCTATCTGTGCTTTGATTTGAGTAACTCTGGCACTAATAGCATTTTCTTCACCCGAGCCATCTACTATTGTTGTCTCTTCTTTTGTTGAAACAACTCTTCTTGCTCTTCCAAAATCTTCGGGAGTAACTGAATCCAATTTCCTTCCAACTTCTTCACTAATAACTGTTCCGCCAGTTAAAATAGCAATATCTTCTAACATTGCCTTTCTTCTGTCACCAAATCCAGGGGCTTTAACTCCTAGAATTTGCAAAGTTCCTCTTAATCGATTTACAACTAGGGTAGCTAAAGCTTCACCATCAATATCTTCAGCAATTAAAACTACATTCTTAGTTATTTGAAGAATTTTTTCCAATGCTGGAAGGATATCATTAACAGCAGATATTTTCTTATCTGTTATTAGAATATGAGGATCTTCAATCACAGATTCCATTCTATCCTGATTTGTTATAAAGTAAGGAGAAATATAGCCTCTGTCAATTTGCATTCCTTCAACAAATTCTTGCTCATAACTTAAGCCTTTTGATTCCTCAACTGTTATAACTCCATCTTTACCAACTTTTTCCATAACCTCAGCAATCAAATTACCCATTTCATCATCATGCGCAGAAAGAGAAGCTACCTGAGCAATCTGGTTTCTGCCTTCAACAGGTATAGACATACTTCCTATTGATCCCCTTAAAGTTTCAACAGCTTTTTCTATACCTCTTTTTAATGCCATAGGATTAGCTCCAGCCGCAATATTTTTAAAGCCTTCAGAAATAATCGCCTGAGCTAAAACAGTTGCTGTTGTTGTTCCATCTCCAGCAACATCATTTGTTTTACTGGCAGCTTCTTTAAGTAATTGAGCTCCCATATTCTCAAATTCGTCTTCCAATTCAATTTCTTTTGCGATTGTAACTCCATCACTACATACCTGAGGAGGTCCAAATTTTTTATCTAAAACTACATTTCTGCCTCTTGGGCCTAATGTAACTTTTACTGTGTTAGCAAGTTTATCTATCCCAACTTTCATTGAGCCTCTTGCCTCTTCGCTGTAAGTTATTTTTTTAGCCATTTTTTCACCTGCTTTACTTAAAATTTTACTTTACAAATAATATATCTTCGTCTCGTACTACTAAATACTCAATAGTACCAACTTTATATTCAGTGCCAGCATATTTTGAATACACAACAATATCTCCAACTGAAACTTCTGTAGGAATTCTTTTACCATCATCAGCGATTTTACCTGGGCCAACTGCAACAACCTTACCTTCTTGAGGTTTTTCTTTAGCAGTGTCAGGGATATATATACCACCAGCTGACATCTGTTCATTATCATCCATTGGCTCTATAACCACTCTATTACTTAAGGGCTTAAATTTAATTTCTTTACTAGCCATTATTTATCTCCTTTTATTTTTCACAAGAAAAAATATATCTAATATATTAATGAGAAAAACAGTTCTATCAAAAAACTGCCAAAATATTATAAACCAAATAAAGGAAATTATCAAATTTGAAATTGAGAATTATTCTTAATTTATTTTTCGCGATATATAATCTTGATTTAATTAGTATTATTAACTAATTATTAATATAATAAATTTTTCAGATATCATAAACATATCAATTTAACTAATGGATAAAACTTATAAACCATCAAAAACCGAAAAGGAAATATATAACTATTGGCTGTCAGAAAATCTATTTGCACCATCTGAGCAGAACACAGGATTAGACCCTTTCACAATAATTATGCCTCCTCCAAATGTAACCGGAGAACTTCATATGGGGCATGCTCTAACACTAGCTATTGAAGATTTAATAATAAGATGGAAAAGAATGTTAGGACATCCGACTCTGTTCTTGCCTGGAAGTGATCATGCAGGAATAGCTACTCAAGTTGTAGTTGAAAAAGAAATAGCAAAAAACGGCACTAATAGGCATGATCTTGGAAGAGAAAAATTCATTGAAAAAGTATGGGAATGGGTAGATGAATATGGAGATAAAATTTATACACAAATGCAAAGAATGGGAGCATCTTGTGATTGGTCAAGAAAATCATTTACTCTGGATGAAACTCCTCAACTAGCAGTAAAAACCACATTTATAAACCTTTATAATAAAAAACTCATTTACAGAGGAGAAAGGATTACAAATTGGTGTAATAGATGTGCCACAGTATTATCTGATTTAGAAGTAAAATACAAACCTGAAAAATCAAAACTTTATTATATAAAATATTATATTAAAGATTCTAAGCAAAAAAAATTCTTAACAATTGCCACAACAAGGCCTGAAACTTTGTTAGGAGATACAGCAGTTGCAGTAAATCCTAAAGACAAAAGATTTAAAAATTATATTGGAAATAAGATCTTTGTCCCTATTGTTAATAGAGAAGTGAATGTGATTGGAGATTCATCAGTAGAAATGGATTTTGGAACAGGCGCTCTAAAAGTTACGCCTGCTCATGACCATACAGATTTTGAAATTGGCAAAAATCATGGCCTCAAAGTTGTAAACATTTTCGATAAAGAAGGCAAAGGCAATGAAAATGCTGGCAAATATGAAGGATTATTGATTGAAGAAATAAGAAATAATATTGTTAGAGATCTCGAAGAAAAAGAATACATAGAGAATATTGAGGACTATGACAACAATGTAAGTTATTGTGAAAGATGTGACAGCAAAGTAGAGCCTTACATATCAATGCAATGGTTTGTAAACATTAAACCATTAGCTGAAAAAGCAATAAATGCAGTTAAAAATGAAGATATTAAAATTATTCCAGAAAGATTTAATAAAACATATTTTGAATGGATGGAAAATATTGTTGACTGGTGTATAAGTCGACAATTATGGTGGGGGCATAGAATACCTGCGTGGTTTTGTAACAACTGCAAACACATCACAGTTAGTATGGAAACTCCAATTAATTGTGAAAAATGTAAAAGCAAAGACATATACCAAGATCCTGATGTTTTAGATACATGGTTTAGTTCTGGGCTATGGACACATTCCACTCTCGGTTGGCCAAATGATACAGAGGATTTGAATAAATTTTATCCTACCACTGTAATGGAAACAGGATATGATATTTTATTTTTCTGGGTAGCAAGAATGATAATGCTTGGAATAGAAAATATGGGAAAACCACCTTTTTCTCATATTTATTTACATGGTTTAATCTTAGATCCCTCAGGATTAAAAATGAGTAAATCCAAAGGTAATGTCATGAATCCATTAGAACTTATAGATGAATATGGAGCAGATGCTTTAAGATTTGCAATAACTACAGGGATAACTCCAGGCAACAATCAAAGAATAGACGAAAGAAAAATAGAATCCGGAAGAAATTTTGCAAATAAAATATGGAATGCTTCAAGATTTGTCATTAGCAATATCCCTAAAGATAAAAAAGAAACAAATGAAATTTCCGTTTATGATATTTGGATATTAACCAAACTCCATGATACTACAATAAAAGTAAATGAAAATTTAGAAAATTTCCAATTTGGGGAAGCTCAAAGAATTTTATACGAATTCTTTTGGAATGAATTTTGTGATTGGTACATCGAGTTTTATAAATATGGAAATAATGAAGAAAATAAAGCTATTAAGTCTGCTCCAAAAATATTGATATATACACTTAAAGAAAGTTTGAAATTACTACATCCTTTCATGCCTTTTATGACAGAAAAAATTTGGCAAATATTAAATGAAGAATTAGAAAAAATTGATTCAGGGACTAATAAATATTATAAAATTGAAAAATCAGTTATAAATGCAAAATATCCAATATCAGAAACTCAAGACAAGCAATGGAAATCAAAAACTGAAGGCATTGATGAAATTATAAAATCAATTAAAGCTCTAAGAAACATCAGGTCAGAACTTGGGATAGAACATAACCGAACAATATCTGTAAATATTCAAAGCACAGCTGAAGAAGCTAATAAAATTTTAAATCACTCCAATATTTTCCTGAACCTCGCAAAAGCTGAACTAAAACAAAATACTATTGCTACTCATGGACAATTTATTCCTATAGCAATTGGAAATCAAATTTTCAACATTGAAATTCCAGAAGGACTTAACATCACTGCAGAAATAAAAAGAATTAAAACAGAAATAAAAGAAATAGAAAAAAGGATTATCCCTCTAGAAAAAAGGATTCAATCACCCAACTTTTTCAACAATGCTCCAGAAGAAATAATTCTTAAAGAAAAAGAAAGATTAGAAGAACAAAATAATAGAAAATATCAATTGAATGAAATCTTAAAATCTATCACTTAAAAAAACTATTGTTTAAATGGTTTGAAAATGTTTTGTTCAATAAAATTTTATCGCATTTCAAATTAGTTTCATTATATATATTGGTTAAATTTAAATCCTTTATACCACAAGGTATTATATAAGTGAAATATTGCAAATCACAGTTTAAATTTATAGCCACACCGTGCATAGTAACTGATTTAGAAATTCTAACCCCAATTGAACTTATTTTTTTACCCTTCACCCAAACTCCTACCGGTTTATTAATATGTTCAGCTTGAATGTTAAAATCTTTTAAACTTGCAATAACTGTCTTTTGCAATATACGAATATATTCAACAGGTTTAATTCTAAGTTTTTTTAAATTGATAATTGGATAATAAATTATCTGCCCAGGACCATGATAAGTAATTTCTCCGCCTCGATTAGATTCATATACCTTTATTCCTTTCGAATTCAATTCCTGTTGGGATAATAAAATATCAGATTTTTTCCCAGATTTACCAATAGTAAATATATTTGGATATTCAAGAGATAAAATCACACCTGGAATCTTTTCATTTTTTACATAATCATGAATTTCTTCCTGAACAATTAAACTTGTATCATAATCTATATTCTTTAAATCATATAAATACAAATTTTCTTTTGAATGATTTTTAATATCTTCAACTATTTCACTGATTATATGTTTGCTATATGCCATATTCTAATTATTTACTATTTATATTTTTCATAAAAGGCTTTAGAATAACTATTCCGCAATTAATCATATACGGGCCAGTAGCTCAGCCGGTTAGAGCGCAGTCCTGATAAGACTGAGGTCCCAAGTTCGAGTCTTGGCTGGCCCACCATACAAATTATATTTCAACTTCTACATTAAATTTTTCAACTAAATCTAAATCTTTGTATTCATCAGGCAAAGATTTAAATTGTTTTGATACATAAGTTCTTATTTCATCAATAGGGAGTTTTGAATACATTAAATTACCTTGATCAAAAATATAATCTATCAAAGGAATTCCTTTAGCTAAAATATTATCTTGTTTTGTGACAATATCATGGTCAAGATAGTTATTTTCATAATATCTATATACCTGCTTAGAATAAGGAAGATATTGTTTCCCTAAACTTCTTTTACTCACTGGCCTGCCTTCTATTTCGACTAATTTGTATACACATTCCATTACAGGCAAATCAGATGAAACCCCATAATTTGAACCCACACCAAAAATATCAATTGGACAATTATTCTTGTTTATTAGTTTGTTTATCGAATACTCATCCATTGAACCACTAGCTATAATTTTAGTTTCATTTAATCCTGCATTGTTCAACATTTCCCTTGCTTTAAATGATAATAATTTCATGTCTCCACTATCAAGTCTTATAGCTTTCACTTTACAATCGTAGTCTTTTGTTAATTTAATAACATTCTTAATACCTTCAATAGTGTCATAAGTATCTACTAAAAAAACAAGATTATCTGGAAATTCAGATAAATATTCTTTGTAAGAATCAAATTCATTTTCAAAACTTAAAATATATGAATGTCCCATAGTTCCAGCAAGAGGTATATCATAAAGTTTTCCTGCTTCAACATTACTTGTAGATATAAATCCGGATATATATGAGTTTTTTGAAGCTTTCAAAGAAGCTTCCGTTCCATATGTTCTTCTTGCAGAAAAATCTATTACATCTGCATTTTTTGAAGAATTAACAATTCTAGAAGCTTTAGTTGCAAGAGAAGTCTGAAAATGTATTTCATTAATTAATAATGTTTCTAATAATTGACCTTCTAAAATAGGAGCATCAATTTCTATAACAGGCTCATTGGGGAAGAAAACAGTCCCTTCCTTCATTGCTCGTATAGAGCCTGTAAATTGAAATTCCTTTAAATATTCTATGAAGTCGTTATCAAAAACAGATAATGACTTTAGATATAAGATATCATCGTTAGTAAATCTAAATTTAATAATTTTATCAATGACATCATCTATACCAGCAAGCACATAATAGGGTCTCTTCATATTAGATCTGAAAAATAAACTGAAAATCCCGTTTTTGTTACCTTTCCTCCAATAAACCTGCCCCATACTTAGATGATATAAATCTATTAATTTAATATTATCTATTTTTGTACCTTATTTGATTTTATCTAACATTTCAGGCGGTAATGGAAATACCCATCCTCTGTTTTCTATAATTTCTTTTGCCAAACTAACTGGTATTGCAACAATAATTTCTGGTTCAATAGAAAAATTACCGTCAAAACCTCCGATAGCACTTCTTGCATGTACTCCAGAAAATCCGCCTTTATCTATTCCATCGTTGGCATATGCTCCCATTCCTCCACCAAAAACAGAATGCCATCTAAAAGAAAAACCATTTGCAACTTGTGGGGAATTCATAAATTCTCCACCTCCTGGTGATACAACCATTGCCAAAGCTTTTATTGTGTAAAGAACGTCATTCAAATCACCTTCCTTGCCTGCGCTTAATACCCAATGCAATCTTCTGATTATTACATCAGCTGCTTCTTCCCCTGAATCCTGTCCTTTCTTTATTACTGAATCATCATCTGACATAACCACATCTCCAGCAGTATAACCAGACATGTACACTAACCCGCTTTCATGTATTACCGCGCCAGCAATACCGGCTCCTTTTAAAGACACTACGTCTTCATTAAAAGAACCTAAATCGATATTTAATTCGCTTATACGATTATAAACATCAAATTCACGTTTCATAGAACTTGGCATACCAAAATTATCATAATGTTTACCCATTTTAATCCTCCAATAAATTTTAGATTAATTATAATTATTAATTATCAAAATGATCCCATCCTTTTGGGTCTGTTAAAGATCCATCCAGCATAATTTCCCCATTTCCATTTTTAACTTCCCCAATTATAGACAAATTTAATTTATTTTTTTCAGCAATTTTCTTAATATTTTCTTTATTTTTAGCCGAAGAAGTAAATAATAATTCATAATCTTCTCCGCCTCCTAAAGCAAAATCCTGACATGCATCAGGAAAAGCATCTTTTAACTGTTCTGAAATTGGCAACATAGCAGAATTAATATTAATACTTACTTCACTTGCATGTGCAAGTCTACTGGAATCTAGTAATAAACCATCACTTATATCTATGCAAGAAGTAATCCCTATTTCATTCAAATCAATCCCCAATTCAATGCGGGGAACAGGCCAAAAATATGAACTCCAAAGATATCTATCACTATAATTTAAAGCAGCCACTCCTAAAAGATTAAATCCCTGTCGTTTTGCAATTTCTAAACCTGCTTTTGAATTACCTAAATAACCACTCGCATAAACCAAATCTCCCGGATTTGCACTTTCTCTATTTAAAAAAATATTTTTGTTTTTTTTATTTAATTTTTTATATCCAATGCATGTAACTGTGACATTTAAAATTTCAGATTTTACTATATCTCCCCCTATAACAGGACAATTATATTTTAATGCAAACTCAGTTACCCCATCATAAAAATCATTAATCCATTTTTCTGTAATATCATTGGTAATCCCCAAATTAATTAACATGCTCATTGGGTGAGCTCCCATGGCAGCAATATCAGACAAATTAACGGCTACTGATTTTTGCCCTAATATGTGAGCAAATAAATTTACCTGTCCTTTCATGAATTTAAAATGGACGTTTTCGATCAAAGTATCAGAAGTTATACAATATCCAAAATCTCCGCTTTTCCAATATGCAGCATCATCTCCAATCCCTTTGATTATTTCTAAACCCTGAGGCATTTTATATTTAGATAAATTCCCTGTCTTATCTATAATGTTTTGAATTATTTTCTTTTCATTTATTTTTTTCATTTATTAAGTATAAGTTCGATTTAAAAATTCTTCTAATTTATTCAGTGAATTACGCATATTTTCTTTATTTTGTTTAATAAAAAATTGAACAGATTTCTCAGACAATGATTTAGACCAATCAAAAATATGGGTAATTTTAGTTTGATCATCAATCTCTTCTAATTTATAAATCCATTTATTTTTGCCAAAATGTTGCCAGCCAATTAATTTTATATTTTCAAACATAATAACAGTATTTGTAATCCAATAAGGTATTCCTTTAAAATGCATCAACATTTTAAACTTTGAATTTAATTGCAAGGATTTCTCTGATCCAAGATAAGTAATAATAGTTCCTGAGCCATCAATTTTTTTATGTAATTTGGGGTTTGCTAAAATATCAAATATTTGAACAGAGTTATAATCGATTATTTTAGATACTGAAATTAATTTTTTATTCATCATAACTCCATAAAGGTTTAAGTTTATTTCTCGGAATCCATCCTAATTTATTTTTTGCTTTTGAATTCATAAACTTTGTATGAGGCAAATCCTCACTTATGAAATATGTTTCAGATCTTGAATCCAGTTGTTCCAATTCAATTTCTAATGCTAATTTGATTGCCATAGCTGCATCTTCCCATGTAACACTAAATGGATTTAATGATTGCTTTACTTTATCAAATTTTTTATCACTTCCTCCTAAAATTAATTCATCAGAATACAAATGATAAAAAAGTAAAGTTTGAACATAAATAAATTCATTATTGTCAGCAAAAGTTTTACATATTTCATTACCTAAAGATTTGGTCAAAGCATATATATTAACGCCAGATTGACTTGGAATATCAGGGTAAATATTGAAATCATAAGTCTCTAAACTCGGGCCAGCCAAAACAAAATGAGGGCCAGTGTTTATTATTCTTGAAATCTTATGTTCTTCAGCAGCCCTCATCATATTAAAAGTACCCAAAGTATTTACATTAAATGCTAAGTCTCTATTATTTCTATAAACTGACAAATTAATAATAGCATCAACATTTTGAGATACTTCCAGAACTTCTTTCAGATTGGAAATATCAGTTTTATAAAAATTAATATTGGAATCTATTTTTACAAGATCAGTCTCAATAATTTCATGGTCTTTCTTCAATAATTTAGATACCCATGGCCCCATCATTCCATTTGCTCCTAATATCAAAACTCTCATTATTTTTCCTCTCCATATATTGGCTCTTCAAATACTTCATGAAGGCTCACATATTCTGAATCAAAAGATAAAAATTTATTCATTTTATTTAAAGAAAATTTTAAATTACTACAATTTGAATGCGCATGAATAATTTCATAATCTCGATAAGTGTTATGTTCAATTGCATGATTAATTATTTTGTAATAATCATCAAAAGAAATATAAATATCATCTTTTTTATATTGTTTGCCTGAATTAAAAAATTCAGGAATACGTAAATTCATTACTTGAACTGGAAACGATCTCGCATACTCTTTAACTATAAATTCAGACAAATGAGAATATAAATCTGATATCTGTGTACTAGGTTTGGGATGCCAATTCTCATTAATAATATAATTATCAGGATAATTATTAAAAATATGCAAATCACTAATAAATATAATTTTTTTTACTCCTTTTTGAATAGCAGAAAATAAAAGATTATAAGTATTCCGAAGATTCATATTCATTGAATCATTGTCAGTAATAAATTCATTTCTAGTAAAATGAATCAAAATATCTGATTTATCAAACAAAAAGTTTATATTTTTACTATCCTCTAAATTATTAAAAGCTATATCTAAATCTTTATTACAAGATTCTTTAAACTTAGATAATTCAGTACATTTAATATTATAATTCTTGTTCTTAAGTAAAAATAATATTAATTTTTCAGAACTGATTTCAGATGCAGTTGTAATTAAAATATTCATAATGTTTACTATCATTATTATAATATCTTTAATAATTATATATTTATAACAATGAACAATAATAATTTAATATTTGTAGGTACATACAACAATTTCATTAAAGAAAAAACTTCGCTAAGCGATGGTATATATACTTTAGATTTTAATAACACAACTGGAGAACTTAAAATAATTTCAAGTGTTATTAATAAAGACAATCCTTCATTTTTAACTATATCCAAAAATAAAAAATATTTGTTTAGTGTAGGAGAGTTAGACGAGATAAGAAATAGTAAAATTTCTTCATATAAAATTAATAAAAATAAAAAATCTCTTGAATTTATCAATTCAGCATCTTGTAATAGCCTAGGACCGTGCCATATAACCATTGATGATACTGGGCAATATATATATACAGCAAATTATTCTGGAAAATCAGTTTCATTTTTACCTGTTTCAGAATCTGGGAAATTATCTGATTCTCCAAATGTTATGCATCACGGGAAAGGATCAAATGTAAATAAAAACAGACAAATAGATTCTCATCCACATTCTGTAAATATTGATCCAACAAATAAATATCTTATCGTCCCTGATCTTGGACAGGATAAAATTTATATGTATACAATTGATCAAATTTCAGGATATTTAAATAAAAAGGATATGAATTATGTAAACACTAAACCCGGCTCAGGGCCAAGGCATTTAGTTTTTCATCCAAATCAAAAATATGTATATGTGATAAATGAATTACATTCAACAATAGATAATTATCTAGCTGATTATAACAATCAAACATTGTCACTGATTTCTTCAATTAGTACCTTGCCTAAAAATTGGAAAGGGGAAAGTACTTGTGCCGATATCCACATTTCCCCAAATGGAAAATATCTATACGGATCAAATAGAGGGCATGATAGTATAGCTTCTTATAAAATTGATAACGAAAATGGTAGATTAACAAATATTGGTATATTTAAGACTAATGGCAAAACACCAAGAAATTTCTGTATAGATCCATCAGGTAAATACATTTTAGTAGGCAATCAGGATTCAGATACAATTAAAGTTTTTGAAATTAATGTAAAAACAGGTGAAATTAAGAATGAAATTTTCAGTTTAGACATACCAAAGCCTGTATGTATTCTATTCCTGCAAGATTAAATGACTTGTACATCATCACCAATATTTATAATACCTTTTGATTCTTGAGGAATCAATTTGATTGCAAATTCGGGTGGCCGAACATCCTGAATTTGAAGCATTGATTTCAATAAATTATGATCCCTTTCGCCAGTATCTGGATTACAATTGATTGCTAAACATCTTGGTACTGCTTTTTCTACAACAAAGTTATTCTGATTTATATTTATTTGTTTACCTATCCAATTTAATTCATTCCAAGGGTCAGAATCTTCAATAACAATATTAGTTCTAAATCTAGTATGGACAAGATTAAATCCTGTTCTTTTCTTTAAATCATCTAAAGATTCCTGGCTATGTAATGTAACTCCTCCACTTGCAGTATCATGAAAATTATTTCCATCATCTCCGCCTACAAGAATAAATGGAAATCTTTCTGGAAATTTTTTGATCAATTCTGAATCTGTACCTAAAACATAATCAGTAAATTTCTCTTCAATTATCTCTCTTGCAGAATCAACATTCTCGTCAACTACAACCTTGCCTTCAGATACAATTTTAATTTTCCTCTCTGATTCATTATAGTTAACTTTCAATCTGGCTATTTGAGGCATATGCATTAAAGCAGCAAAATTAGTTTTACGTTGCCATGCCAAATCTGTTCTTTTCCCGGCATTATTGAATCTAAATCCAAATAACCTGTCTCCATCAATATAGCCATGTGAATTTAAAGATAAAGATTCGGTTTCAAAAGGTGTTAAAGATTTAATTGGATATTTATATAATTTCGATATTTTCATTTAATTCCATTTTGTATTAATAATTACTGATAAAATAGTTCAGAATATATTTTTTAATATTATAAACGAGAAAAATTATGAATAAAAACACGAAAAGTCACGGAATGTCAGAATCAAAGTTATCCAATATTAATGAACACATAAAAAATAATTATATTAATAATAATAAATATATAGGAACTTCGACTTTAATTTACCGAAAGGGAGAAATTGCATATTTAAATATTCAGGGACAACAAGACAGAGAAAGATCAATACAATTAAAAAGAGATACTATTTTCAGAATATATTCAATGACAAAACCTATTACTTCTGTTGCGCTGATGACACTTTATGAGGAAGGCAAATTTCAATTAGATGATTTTGTTTATAAATACATTCCTTCATGGAAAAACTTAAAATATTATCAATCTGGTAAATATCCTCACTTCAAAACTAAAACACCTGATAATCAGATGACAATTAAAGATCTTCTATCACATCAATCAGGATTGACATACGGATTCTCTCAAAAAACTGAAGTAGATAAAGCTTATAGAGAGAAAGGAATAGGAAGAATGGAAAGCTTGCATACTAATAAAACATTAAAAGATATGATTAATTTACTTAGCGAAGTACCTTTAGAATTCAGCCCGGGTTCTTCATGGAATTATTCTGTTTCAACCGATGTAATAGGGTATTTAATTGAATTACTATCAGACAAGCCTTTTGATACATTTCTTAAAGAAAAAATATTTGAGCCATTAAATATGAATGACACAGGATTTTATGTTCCTGAAAATAAATTAAATCGATTTGCAGCAAACTATATTTTCAATGACGGAAAAGAATTAGGCGAATCTATTTCTCTTGTAAATAAAGATACAAAAGAATCAGGTCCTCCAATTTTAATTGAAGATCCCATGATTAGTCCTTATTCAAAAAATCCTACTTTTTTTTCAGGAGGGGGAGGTTTAGTATCAACTATAGATGATTATTTAAATTTCTGTATCATGTTATTAAACAACGGAACATATGGAAAACATCAAATTCTTTCTAAAAAAACTGTAAATTTAATGATAAAAAACCATATTAATGGTGAAAAAGATTTACTTGAAACAGCAAGTGGCAGATGGTCAGAAACAACCTATGCAGGAATAGGTTTTGGGCTTGGATTTCAAATTTTATTAGATCCTGTTAAAAGCCAAATCACAAGCTCAAAAGGTGAATATGGATGGGGAGGAGCAGCTAGTACAGTTTTTTGGATAGATCCAAAAGAAGATTTGATCACTATCTTTTTAACACAATTAGTTCCTTCAAGTGCATATAATATAAGAAGAGAATTAAGAACATTGGTTTATTCATCAATAAATAATTAAAATGAAAAAATATATTATGGGATTATCATTAGTATTATTGATACTAGCCTGCTCAAAAACACAAGAAGGCATAAATATTAATAATCAAACTATTGAACCAACTTGTTATACTGATGAAATAGAAATTTTTCCAAAAGATTTTATACATGAAAATACCGGTATATCGTTTCAATACCCTAGTTATTGGGAGTTTTATTTCGATCATGAAAATAGGTCTCAGGTATTAACTGATAGTTGCGCTGATATAATTATCTATCGTTTTAATAAAGATGTATTTGCAGATAATTTAAATGAATATATTAATGCGAATTTTGATCTTTCAAATCCCCAAATATCAAAAACTCCCCTAGTATTAAACAACCTAAAAGGATATAAAGCTCTTGGATATAAAGTTGAAAACTTAAATGAATCTGATTACTACTATTCAAACGATATTCTTATTGCACAAAATACCATTGGATTGTTTAAAATAAAAATTCAAATTGATAAAAATATTAAAAATAATTATAAAGAAATCATTGAGCAAATAATCAAAAGTTTAACGATGCCTACTGAAACTTTTGCATTTATAAAAGAAGAACCGGAAGCACGCCAAATAATGCAATCTTTTATATTTGAAAACATAAAAGATTTATGTAAAAAATATGTGGATGAGAATATACAAGTAAAAAAAGATTTAAGTATAAATCTACCATTTAAATGTAATTCATTTGAAAATCAACACAATCTTACACACATTAAAAAAGATGATTCTAAGAAAAATAGATCAATATCTGACCGAACTGATATATCAGATGATTATCAAATCCATACGATTTATATTTTAACTAATGATGGTGATGACAATGAGTTCGATATAAGTGGAAAAGGCGAACAATTTCTTAATGAATTAGAAAAAGAATTATATGAAAAACTAAGCAAGAATGTACTTTTTGATTACGATGAAAATAATAAACACGATATTTCTTTTGCGAGAATACCTTTAAATCATTCAGAAATATTCTCAGAATCAAAAGAAAATGGATTGAATTCACTAGAAATAATTTCAACTTATTTAAGTAAAATTGGATTTAATAATCCCAATAAATTATATTTAGCTATATTAGACAAACCCATGATATGTGGCAATAAAAATTGCAAAACAAAAATACCAAACTTAAAAAAAGGCCACAATATTATTATCAGTTCGAGGTATGGTATTAAAAATAATCAAGAATATCTAAAGACTAATGAAGAACAAATTCAATTGATTGTTGATGCAGTAGATTCATCTAAAAATAAAAATTTTAAATTCCCTGAAGGAAAAAAAATAAAAGAGCATTGTATAATCATGGGTAAATTAGAAGGAAGAAAAATATTTAACCAATTTTTCAAAGACCCCAAATTACAAGAAACAATAAACAAAATTAAAAATAATGAGTTTGAATATAAACAAGAAACTGAAAAGTACTATTCTGAAGCCGATAAATTAATTTCTTTCCAAAAACTCTACTTTGGCAATTTAATTATTTATGATAATGAAACTTGGTGTTTGAAAACTAGATAATATTTATGAGTCCCTACCTCGACGTACAGCTTTTCCTGGAAGGTTCCCAGTATGTTCACTATCCTTTATAACAAATTGTCCACTAACAATAACATGCTCAATTCCTTCAGCAAGCTGTCGCGGATTAGCTTTTGTTGCAGGGGCATGAACTGTTGGTAAATCAAAAACAATAACATCAGCATCATAACCATCAAGCAAAGATCCTTTAGAATGTAACCCTAATCTTTGTGCAGGAAATGATGACATTTTTCTTATTGCGTCTGGCAATGTGAGAAATTTATCATCTCTGGAAAATTCAGAAATAACTTTTGTAAAATTACCATAAGTTCTAGGACTTGGAAAATCTCCAAATAATATTGAATCAGAAGCAATCATGCCTGCAGGATGTTTAACAAATTCAGGCAATGTATGAGGATTAGTTCCAAAACCTACATGGGAAATACCTAAATTCTCATCCAATAATAAATCGAAAATTGTATCAGATGGCTCTTTATTATTAATTGCTGCAATTTCATTTACTGATAAGCCTTCATATTTTTTATTATGTGGTTTTTTAAAATTTGTTAACCAATGAGTTGGATATCCCGAAGGATTCATTTCTTTAGCCATACGATCTCTTGTATCTTTAGAAGAAAGATTTTTAATCAATGCTTCCGGCCCACCATCTTTACTCCAATTAGGTAAAATTATAGTTAATGTAGTGCCTGAATATGGATAAGTGTAACAATCAAAAGTAACATCCATTCCATTTTCTCTTGCATTTTCTACTAAACCTAAATAATCTTGATAAGTTCCCTTGCCTGGGTTTTGACGATAATGAGTTAGATGTACTGGAATTCCTGAACCTTTGCCTATATCTATAGCTTCCTCGTAAGGTGCCAACACATTATTTTTTGTACTTAATAAAGCTCTCGTATGAGTATGATAAAACCCTCCAAGTTTTGCAGCTTCTTTACTAAGTTCGATAAGTTCTTCTGTGCTTGCATATGCTCCTGGAGGATAATCAAGGCCTGTTGAAAGCCCCCATGCACCTTCTTCCATACATTCTCTCAGAACCGATTTCATATTCTCAATCTGTTTTTTACTAGCAGGCTTATCATTCCATCCCACACCCCAT
>MDTE01036288.1_pt1 | contig 25365 bp, 25 predicted proteins | sample 811231 | NCBI WGS metagenome assembly MDTE01 (sample SAMN05326651, study PRJNA326480) | marine metagenome | isolation source: seawater | place: Indian Ocean: Red Sea | collected 2010
AATCCTTTTACACCCCCCATAAGGAGTTTTGCATCTGAAGGAGAATGTGACTTCATGTTCAAGAAGTCTTTCTGCCAAGACTTATCATTCCATTTCGTCATTTAAAAATCTGCTCCATTGATCATTTCAATATTCACCTCTTCAATTTGATTATTCTCTAACCTGAAATATTCAGTCTGTGGGATTCTATTTTCCTTAAATTTCTTATGTAAGTCTTTTTCTAAAGTTTCATAGTTAGAGCATCTAATAACTATTTTGAAAATATCTTTATAAGTTTCCATTTAATAAAAATTTTGCAGGAAGTTAAAGTCTTTTTTGGGTTTTTAAGTAAAAATAATACAAATGGTTCCATCCTTATTTTATGACGATAGATTAGAGTAATAAAATTTGAAACTATATTTGATATGAAAGTTCAAATTAAACCTGGTTTTCTATTCCCAACGCAGTTTTGGACTGCTGAACTAAATGAAAATATAGATCAATTACAAAATGAGGCTTACTTAATAAGAAACAACGATAAGGATGGGGTACGTAAAAGTAATTCTGGTTCTCAGGGGTATCATTCAAAAGATATTAGAGATTTAGATAATCTTCCAGGAACTAAACAATTATTGAAGCAAATAGTTAATGCTGTTAATGTAATACATCAAATCAGTAGACAAGGTGAATTGCAATTAACAAATTTTTGGATAAATATAAGTGGGAAAGGCTCTTCAAATACACCTCATACCCATTCAGGATTAACTTATTCAGGTGTATTTTTTATTAAAGTGCCGAAAGAGATGGAAGGAGGAAGATTTCTTTTTTATAGAAATTTTAATGAAGCTGATTTTATCTCCACAGAATATATGGGTCATTTTAAAGCAGGCTACAAAATGCAAGGATACGACTATCCTATTAATACGATTTCACCAAAAGAAAACATGTTGATTGTTTTTCCTGCCTGGGTCCCTCACGCAGTTGAAATTAATTTATCCGATGAAGATAGGATAAGTCTTTCGTTTAATTTTAAATTAAATAGAAGTTTCCCTATGGCGAAATAATACTTATATCTTTTTCTTGTAATTTGCTGGTATACCTTTTATTAGAAAATTTTTTTCTTTTTACAGTATATTTATAGAATAATTTAGAAATAAATTTCTTGATATAATAACCTATAAAATTTTGAGACTAATATGAACTATTTAAATACTTTTTTATTATTGCTACTAGTTTTAGCTAATTACTATAATCTTTACCTCACTCATTACAAAAAGAGAAGATAATAATTATAAAATTTTAAGTTTTTGAGAATTTTTATTTTTAAAAATTATAAAAAATATTTAAATTTTTTTGGTTATGAAGGTTCGAATTAAAACTGTTTGTTTTTTAAATTTCTTTCCGATTGCTGAATTAAATTTCAAAATATGGTAATTAAAAATTAAGGTTTATTTGAAAAAAAAAGTTAAATATGTTTTAAATAAAAGTAATTCTTTTTATCATCGATATAATTCAAGCTAAATAAAGATTTAAATATTATAATTGGAATAAATGTTTAAATTAAATAATTATTTCTGGCAATTTAAATTATTAAATCTATTTAAAAGTGCAAAAACTGAGATAAAACAACTTTTAAAAGTTTTTAAAAACTCATCTTATTCAATTCAACAAATTTAAAAATCTCTGTAGATTAATTTCAAGAATAGGAGGAAAAATTAAAGGAGAATGATTTCTTTTTTATCAGTTTTTTAATTCTCTAGACTTGATTTTCAAAGCATACATAAAAATTTAATTTAAAAGCTATTTAAAACTTTAAGGATAAGAATATTCAAAATAAAATTATTTATTCAAAAAATAAGCTTGATACTTTGCTAATACTCCTTCTCGCATCCTTTATTGATTCTTACCCTTTTTTAAGTATTTTATTTATAATGGTTCAATAACTATTATTAATTAAGTTGATTCCTAAGCTAAACAAATACAGTCAAATTGATCACTCCAAAACATATCAAAAATTTAACTTAAGAAATATTCCACATATATTAAGACTTTCTAAGCATCTTCAAATCTTAAGAAAATATAAATCGAAGAAATTTTATAGTTATGCTGATTTTGGTTGTTCTAATGGTTATGTTACTAACATAATTTCAAAAAAAATTAAAGCCTTAAAGACAGTTGGTTATGATCATAGTCTTAATTTAGATATCGCAAGAAAAAAATATGCTTCTTATGAATTTAACTTTTATGATCTAAATATACCTAAATTAAATGTTGAAAAATATGATCTTGTAACTTGTTTTGAAACTTTAGAACATGTAGGTTCTATTACATCTGCAATAAAAAATCTAATAAATTCTCTAAATGATAAAGGACTAATTATTATAAGTGTTCCAATAGAAACAGGTCTTATTGGACTAATAAAATTTACTATAAAAAGACTTCTATATAAGGATAGATATAACTTAAGCAAACCAGAATTTGAATATGTTAAAGCACTTTTTATGAACAGGGACATTTCATCTTTTCGTGATAAAGATGCAACTCATTATGGCCCTCATCTAGGTTTTGATTTTAGGATTATTGATGGGATTTTAAATAAAGAACTAAAGATAGATTTTAAGGCTTTTAATTCTTTAACAACTAGATATTACTTAATTGACAATGATAAAAATTCATTTAAAAAAAAATAATTCATCTTTTATTTTATTAAATGTTTTTAATAGCAAAAATCTGAAAATAAAATTTGGAGACTTATTCATAATAAAAAAAGCTTCTTTAAAATTTCTTTTTTTTATTGAAAAAATGAATTCTCTAGAATTCATTAATTTGAAAAATAATTCTTCTTTATTTTTATCAAAATTTTGAACTTGATAAACATGATATTTTAATAAATTTTTTAAATTTAAATTATGTGTACTTATTTTTGCTGAAGTATTTTTCTCATGTATAAGATATTCGCCTTGAAAAGTTTTCAAGAAATAAAATTTTGCATTTTTGTTTGCAATTGTTAACCATAAGTCATAATCCTCAACAGTTACAAATTCTTTTTTTTCACAAAAACTAATTGAGTTTATTTTTAAAAACTTTTTTCTAACTACAGTCGCTGATGGAGATAATCTATTTCCATAAAGTAGTAAGGATTTATATTTATTTTTACTAGATATTCCATAGAATAGTTTTTCTCTTCTTTTAGAATTTTTAAAAACTTTATACTCATTTGTTGTAATCACATCAAGATCTTTTTTTTTGGTTATTAATTGGCAAATTTTTTCAAGTCTTTTAGGGAACCATATATCATCCGAATCAAGAAACGCAATCCAATTTCCCCTAGAAATTTCTATTCCTAGGTTTCTAGATTTTGCAATAATACCCTTATTAGAAATCTTTATATAGGTAATTCTGGAATCCTTATATTTTGAAATTATCTGTGATGTATTATCAGTTGAATTATTATCTATTATTAATAATTCAAAGCATTTATATGTTTGAGAAATGACTGATTCAATAGATTTTTCAAGTAATTCTTCACTATTAAATGTTGGCATAATTATCGATATAAAAATATTTTGATTAGTTTTCATGGCTTTATTTATAACGAGAATCTAAAGCTTGCTCAAAAATAGATATTATGTTTTTTGTTGAATTAGTATCTCTATCACCATATTGCTTACAAAAACTTTGCCTTACTTTTTGAAGATTATTAGAATTCCACCAGTTGTCAACATTATCCCAAATTTTATTAATCATGTTACTCGCAGAAAAATAATCTGTATGAAAAATTCCAACCTCACTTAGTTTTTGGAAATCTTCTTCAGCGAAATTGGTGCATTGCCATATCTCTTTATCCCAAAAAATTATAACGGGAATATTAGCTGCTAAAAATTCAATAAAAGTTGTTGCATTATAGGTTGCTACTAATAATCTAAACTTTCTGATTTGTAAGTTAAAGTTTTCCTGATTATTGGCAAATTGAACCTCCTTGCAGTTATCTTTCCATCTCTGTTTTTCCTCCCAACCATAATTATTTGGATAAAGTCTAACTTTAGTATTCTCTCTAATATGTTTTGATAATGAATTATAAAAAGAAAATTGATCTTTAAAATATCTAATCATTTGACTTGATATTGCAAAGGAATGAATTTCAATTGCATATCTTGGATGTATTGCTCCTATTATTAGCGCACCACCCTTTCTGTTATAAGTTTTATATTTTAGTCTGGCCCAAAATTGTCCAACATTATAGGAATTTTTGTAAATGTTATTTTTTGATCCAGTTACAAGCAAGATATTCGCAATTTCAGATTCAAAATCTTTAGAGTCATTAAATAATAGTGGAACCCCTCCTCCATGGCATCCAATTATTAGTTTTGATCCTTTGTCAATAAATTTGGATGCCCATATTTTGAATGAGTCATCTGAAATATGTTTATATGAAGTGAAAATAATGTTTGGAATCTTTTTTATACTTGGATTATTTTTGTTATGCCTCTCAAAACCTTCTAAAAATATTGATGGCATAAAAAAGGGAATCATCTTTCTTAAAGTAATTTCAAAATTAGAATTTGAATTATCGATTGGTAAAATCCAAGAACGATATTTAATGTTATGAGTATAATTTTTTACTGATAAAAAATTTGGTTGATAATATGTTCTACCTTTTAAAGAAAGCCTAAGCTTCAGAAAACTTTTTAGAGAAAGAGAGGGGTCTGTAATTACAAAAACATTCTCACCGCCTCTAAGATACTTAATTAAATAATTTTTAGATTGATTAAAAATTAATTTTGAAAATTTTCTTATTTCATTGTGCAATTTAATTTTAAAATCTTTTTTTTTTGAATTTTTATTCAAAGGATAATTAAGAGGTAAATATTCTATAGAAGGAAAATTTTCAATTAAATAATTTATAAAAATATGATTCCAGTAGTCATCCCTAAATTTCCTTGAAGCATCTGCTGTATCTGACGGAATGAAATCTAAAATATTTACCTTATTAAATCTTGTTGTTAATTTATCAAAATTTTTTACAGCTACCTCTAACATACTCCATCTATCAAAAGAAACACTTAAAAATCTAATTAACCAAAAACCTATAATTAAATTCCAAGACCGTTCTGATAAGTTGGTTTTGTGCAATTTATTTAATACAGGTGTAATTTCTGATATTAAAGTTTTTCTTAATTTACTAATATATCTTGAATCAGATTGAGCTTTCCTTCTATTGTCCCAATGATACGGAAGTATTTTATAATTTAGATTATCTTCTTTATTACTATAGGGTATTGCCCATTCCCCAAGAAAAACGTCATTTTTGTCTGATAAATGATAGGTCCAAGGTGAAACAATTAAACTTGGTTTCATTTAAGTATAGTACGATCTCCTTTAGACATATTTTAACTTAAAAATAATAACGATACCTAATAATCTATAATGAAAATTATTAATTAAAATTATTAATTAAAATTATAAGTCTGAGTTATTCTTGAATGATGAAAAATAATACTCATGAAATAATTGCAACGATAGGACCTAAATGTAATAGTAAAGATTTTTTGTTAAAGCTGAAAGATGCAGGAGTTGATATTTTTAGGGTTAATATGTCTCATTCTTCAATTGAGGATTTAAAACTATATTCAAGACTAGGTTTAGAAAATAATATTGAAATTGGGATAGATACAGAAGGAGCACAAATAAGAACATTACTTAACTCAGTAAATAATATATTTTTAGAAGAAGGTGAGTTATTTAAAATTTCAAATAACTTTGATGATCTTTCTACCAAGTTAGCTCTATATCCATTTAATATTATTAATCAGCTTGATAAGAATTCCATAATTAGATTAGATTTTAATGGTGCAACTGCTTTAGTTGAAGAGAACTTAGGTCACTGTCTTCAGTGTAAATGTATTAATCCTGGAAAGGTAGGAAATAATAAAGGAGTTGATGTTTTGAATAAAATTGTAAATTTACCAGACTTTACTAAAAAAGATATCGAATCTCTTAATTTGATTGAAGATTTAAATATAACAAACGTTTTTATATCTTTCTGTAAATCTAAAGAAGCAGTTTTAAGGGTTAAGAAAAGATCACCAAAAGTAAAAGTAATTAGCAAAGTAGAAAGCAAATTAAGTATCAATAACTTACACAGTATTTGTGAAGTTTCAGATGCGATATTAATTGATCGCGGTGATTTAACTAGAGAAATTAACATAATGGACATTCCTTTTGCTCAAAGAGGGATCATCAAAGTTGCTAATTCATATGAAAAACCTTGTTATGTAGCTACAAATATTTTTGAAAGTCTAATTTCAGGTAATTTGCCTACTAGAGCAGAGTTGAATGATATAGTTAGCACAATGGAAATGGGTGCCTCTGGGCTAGTTCTTGCGGCAGAAACTGCAATTGGTAATAAGCCTTTAATGTGTGTAGAAATAGTTAAAGAGTTAATTCATCGCTATAGATTATTTAATGATGGACTTTTATTCGCAGATTTGGAAAGAAATGAGATAACAGATACAGAAATGAAGATATGGCTAAATAGATCAAATATCTAAAATTAAATTTTTTTTACTTTATTGACTAATATTTCTTCTATAAGAGAAGGATTTTTTAAATAATTAATATAAATTTTTATTTTCAAGATTCTTACTCTAAGGTACTCAATTGGATATGAAATAATATAAAAAAGCGAATAGGCAAGTTGTTTTATTTTTTGATTTTTATTTGATTTTTGAGTTGATATTATCTTTAATAAAATTCTAAATAATTCAAAATAAAAATCAAGTTCTATTTTTGTCGGTAATGGTATTAATGCAATAAGCAATAAAAATTTCAAAAGTGAATTTAGTCTAATTACTTGGTTAATTATTTTTGAGTTGATTTTTAAATTATATTTATCAATTCTTTTGTCGCTTATCAAAGTTAATAATATAGAGTCAATTATTCCTAATCGCTTTATTGGGGAACCTCTTTCTACTAAATTATTGTCATAACTCCCAATAGCCTTATCACTTTTATCTTTTGAAAGTAAGTCACCTCTTCTTTTTATTCCTAGAATTGATGATACTGGATATATTTTAAACTTTTTTATTGAAAGATTTTCATTTATTTGATTCAAGTATTTTAATGAAGAAAGCTTTTCGAGTATTGTTAAGTAGACTTTTGAGTTAGAAGAGGATAAATTTTTATTTAAATCTAAATAATCATTTAAATTCCTGCTTATTACAGATCTATAAAGACTAATATCAAGTAATTTCTCATATAATCCTATTTTTTCCCAGTAGCCTCTCCAATGATAAACTCCAGAGGCAACAAGGTCATATGTATTTCTACTACAAATAATTATTAAATCATCTGACATTAAATTATGATCAATTTTTTTTAATAAATTTATATGATGTAGATGTAATAAAAAAGTTTTTATGCTGGTTATTTTATTACCAATTGAATAATTGAAAGCTAATATTATAGATTTAGCTATATTCATTTCATTTTCTATATTTGACTTTTTTTTCAATAAAAAACTTAGAGATTCTATGAACTTATTTACTTCAGCTTTTTTGTAATTCAATTTTTTATCTATTCTCCAATCCTCCACAAAATTTGTATAAGGAGCAAATGAAAATATTAATTGCTGAATTGCCAATGCCGAAAAAACTTTACTTGATTGAGGAAGAAGAATCTTGTTGTCTTTAATAAAATCAAATAGTTCTGTACTTTTTTCACAAGTGCTAGCTATCTCGGGGTGAGAGTCATAACAAGATTGAAGAAAGTCAGTACCTGCCCTACCAGTCGTAAGAATAACTAGGCAATTAGATTCCTTTAAGCAAGAATTTAAGGCTGACTTGTCTTTATTTGTAAGACTCACAATTAATGATTATCAAATTAATTTAATTATTTAAATCATAGATTAAATTGAGGGATAAAAGTAAATAAGTCAATTATTTTCTATGTTAAAAGTATAAAGATAGTTTATTTTTTTAATTTAAATATTCAAGATAATATTAAATTTTGGTGCTTTTTCTTAGCAATCTTTTTGTGAAGAAAGTTTGAATCCTTCCTGGCATAGCTCTGAAGATAATCCTGATCATGAGATTACGAATTAAAGTTAAAAATTTAATATAGTTTGATTTATACATTAAAAGTTGTAGGGAAAGTTCTTCTCGGAAATACTTATAACCCTGTCTTTTGTATTGCTGACCGTTTGTCCTTACTTTTACAAGAACTTCTGGAATATTGGCAAATCTGGAACCGGAAAGATAAAGTTTATGAAAAAAATCGTAATCCTCTACAATTCGAAATGAACCATAACCGCCTGATTTCAAATAACTATTTTTTCTAAACATTATTGTTACGTGGTTAAAGGGTTGTGTAAATCTGCCTCTTTTTAGGATTGCATCGTGGGCTAAAGGGACTGTTCTGTAAATATCCTTGTTAATTCCATCTGTCTCATGAATATAACCGCCTACTATATCGATATCTTTATTTTTTTTTAGGAAATTAACTTGCTTCTCAATTCTGAAACTTTCAGAAATGTCGTCTGAATCCATTAATGCAATAAGATTACATTTGCATTTTAAAACGCCAGTATGTCTTGCTATGCCTCTTCCTTTATTCTCAGGCAGTATTACATGTTCTATAATTTTATTGTTAAGAAATTGATTTACTATTCTTTCGGTTTTGTAGCTTACTTTGCCATCCCTGACAAGAATAATTGAGTTTGGAATAATAGTTTGAGTTAGAATAGAATTTATAGCGTGCTCAATAAATGATGGTTGGTCTCCTTCCCAATATGACATTACAATACCCACGGAATACTCATTCATATAACTATTTAAATTCCTCCATCATAAAACATTTGTTGGTTGCTATAAAAAAATTTAAACAAAAACTTATTTCTTTTAAATAGTAAATAATTTGATATTAAGCAATTTATCAGATGTGAGGATACTAAATTAACTAAATCAAAAAGGCAACTTAAACTTGTTTTTCAAAAAATTGGAAAATGTTAAAATTAAGAAAAAAATTCCTTTGAATCTTCATGAAATCTAGGATTGGATTAATAACTGGTTGCGGCAAAGGCATTGGTTTAGAAATCATAAAACAGTTAATAGAAAAAAAAGAAAATAAATTATTGATAGGAATCACTAGAAGTAAAAGTAAAGATTTATATGATTTATTTAGAAAATACCCAAAAAAATTGATTATTAAAATGTGTGATGTAAGTAATACATCTCGTATCAACGAAATAATTCAGGAAGTTTATCTCAATTATGGTCAAATAGACTTCGCGATTTGCAATGCAGGTTTGAGATCAAGATCTTCATTATTAGATAGTGAAATTGATTTATTTCTCAATATTTTTGAAAACAATACTTTGGCAAATATAAATATTTCTAAAATTCTTATTCAGAAAAATTTGGAACTCAAAAAAAAATTAAATCTTCTTTTTATATCTTCAATAGTAGGTGCAAGAGGATTTAAAGATTTAACTACCTATGCAGTATCAAAATCAGCATTAGATGGATTTATGAAATCAGCAGCAGTTGAATATGCCAGTAAGAAGATTCAGATTAATTGTATAGCACCTGGATTCGTTGAGTCTTCATATGCTGAAAATTTTAAAAAAAATAGAAAAGAGCTATATGAATGGACAATAAGTCAAACCCCAATGGGCAGGTGGGGAACTTGCAAAGAAATTGCGGATTTAGCAGAATTTATGGTTTCAGAAAAGAATTCCTTTATGACAGGTAGCATTGTATATTGTGATGGAGGTTGGACTTCAAAATAAATGAGTAAAATAATTGGTTTAATTCCCTCACGACTAGGATCTAAAAGGTTGCCTGGTAAGGCTCTCGCTGATATCGAAGGACTTCCTGTAATTATTCATACTTCTAAAAGAGCAATGATGAGTAAATTACTTGATAAATTGATAGTGTGTACTGATAGTGATTTAATTGCTTCAAAATGCAGAGAATTTGATATCGATGTTGTAATTACAGATGGAGATTTTAAAAATGGTACTGAGAGAATTGCATCAGTTGCAAAAAATTTAGATTTTCGTTTTGCTATTGATATACAGGGAGATGAACCCTTGGTGGATCCCAATCATATTGATTTGGTAGCAAAGAATATTGTAGATAATGTTAATAATCCAGAAATATTAATTCCAACTTTAGAGGTGCCTTTTAATAGCTCTGAAACAATTGTTAGAGTTCAATCAAGCCTATCAGGAAGAGTTATGACATTAAGTAGAGCTCATATTCCGCATAGATATTCAATTCCAGTAAATACAGTTCAAAAACATTTATCTGTAATAGGTTTTACAAAGTCTGCACTAGAAAATTATTCAAAACTTTCACCGACGCCTAATGAGTGTTCTGAGGATATTGAATTATTAAGAGCGCTTGAAAATGATATGAGAATATTTTCACTCCCAATGGAAGGAAATTCTTTTTCTGTTGATGTTCAGGATGATTTAATTAAAGCGAGAGTTGCGATTAAACAAGATAAATATTTTCAAAAATATCGTACTATTTAAATATTTAAAAATTGACAAAAATAATAAACGCTAAAGTAGGGGATGATAAATATCCAATAGTAATTGGATTAAATATTGCTCAAGAGTTTGATGCTTTTTTAAACTTATATTCAAAAGAAAGTGTTTTTATTGTAGCTGATTTGTTTTTTAAAAAATCTAATTTTTTGTTAGTAGAAAAAATTAAAAGATATAAATGTATATTTATAGATGGTGGACTTGAAAGTAAAAGTTTTGATTCTTATCAAAAACTTATTAAATTGCTAGTTCAAAATAAGATTCCAAAAGATGGTGTAATTGTTGCTATAGGAGGAGGTGTTATTGGAGATTTGGTTGCATTTGTAGCTAATACATATCAAAGGGGAATAGATTTAATACTTGTTCCAACTACCTCAACGGCAATGTTGGATAGTTCAGTTGGGGGTAAGACCGGCATAAATTATTTAAACCAAGTTAATTTGATCGGTACCTATCACAACCCAAAAGCTATATTTATGGATATTGATTTCATAAAAACTTTAAAATCTCGCGACTATTATTCAGGTATTTGTGAAGCAATCAAGATGTCAATTACTTCAGATAGGATGATGTTTGAAAGGTTAAATTCTATATATGAAAATGTAAGTAATAGAAATTTAGAAATTTTAGAGGAAATCATTTCTTGGGCTGTCAGGATAAAATTAAAGCATGTTTCTGATGATCCTAAGGAAAAGTCATTAAGATTATTATTGAACTATGGCCACACATTTGGACAAGCAATTGAATCATATTACGGCCTTTTTCAGGACATATTAAGACATGGAGAAGCCGTTTCATTAGGATTAATAATAGCTGCAAAATTATCAGTATTAATAAATGATAATAAATTAAATCCAAGTATCATTGAGAAAACAAAAGAAATCTTAGAAAGATATAATTTACCCACAAAACTCAATCAATTAAAGACTAATAATATCCCTACTGTAGAAACACTATTAAATAATTTGAATAACGATAAGAAACGTTTATCTAAAGGTAATAGGTTTATTTTATGTCGAGATGTTGGATCTCCCTCGGTAGAGTTTGTAAAAGATAAAGATAAATTATTTGAATCATTTAAAAGTATTTATGATTAACCTCTTTATTTTGAAACTTATATCATTCAAAAATAAGTAATAAAATAATTCAGTTACTAATCCTCTCCAATTTGTTGATTTTAGTTTTTAAGTTTTGAAAAACTTATGTATTTATAATTCCCATTATATTTTTTACCTATTCTTTTACGAAAAAAAGTTGTATCAATAATTTTGGCCTCTTTAAAAGCTGATAAGGTTTCAAAACTTGCAATTGAGGAATACATCTTATCGCTTTTATTAAGTTTTTTCCAGACATCATCGCACATTAGAATACCCTTTTTATTTAGGTTCCTTAAACAATTTGTTATGTCTGATGCAACTACTGGATACCCATGAGCACCATCAACCCAAATCAAATCCTGATTTTTGAAATTTGAGTTTACAGTTAGAAATAAGGAATTGGATTGAACGAAATTTACATTTTTTGCTTTTTTTAAAAATTGATTTCTCTTTTTTATAAATTCGCTAAATTTCTGCTCTCTTTTATAAGAGTTTTTAAAAATTGGATCATTATCTTTTAAATCAATGGTTGTGATAAGAGATTCTGGAAATAATCTTGATAGTATTAATGAAGTTACTCCAAGATAAGTTCCTAATTCCAATATTTTTTTTGGTTTTAGTGCAGAAATTGATAATGCTGTAAAAATTACCAAATGTTCAGAATACATACCATTATCTTCATCATAAGATGGTAATCCTAGAGACTTCAAACAAATATTGAGTCTTTGAATAATCTTATCTCTATCTTCTTTTATTCCAATTTCTTTATATGATTCACTTAGATATTCTATTCTCTTATTTTTTGATTCTTTAAGTTCATTTATCTCTGAATAAAAAAATCTATATATTTTACTAACCATTCTAAGTGGTATATTTAAAAATATTTTCTTAAGCACTTTTTAACGAAATTTTGTTATTTTTATCATAATAAACAAAACTATTCCTCATAAACTATTAGTTTGGAAATCTTAAATATAAGTAAGTGCTTAATTATGTATAAATTTATTTTTTAAAAACTTAAGTAAGAATTTAAGATTCTTTTGGTTTAATAGTCTATAAAGAAACATTATAAGAATGAATAGATATTTGTAATAGTTACGATTAGTAAATAGTCCAGAGTAAATAGCAAATTTCTTTGTAAAAAATTTTTGTTTATAAGTTTCATCTCCAATTGTAAGATCTATTCCAAAAATTTTATATTTTTTTGCAAAGTTAATTATGTTATTCAAATGATGAATTCCTAAAGAATATTTTTTATAATCAAAATCATAAACAGGTAATATATAGTAAATAATATTGTTGTGCAGAAGACATATTACCCCTGAGGATATTTTTTTATTTATATTTATTAAAGAAATAAATAAAGAAGGATTCTTAACTTCTTTTGAATTTAAATTAATCCATAAGTTGGGACTTATCTCCTTTTTTTTTGATTTAGTCCTTATGTACTGTTTATTCTTGAGTTTTATAATTTCTTCTATATCAATTTTATTTGATTTAGTATTTAGAAGAACTCTATTATAATTATTGAAGGAATAATCTTTGAAATCTCTTAAAATCCTTGAACTATAATATTTAAGTTTTTTATTAGTTGATTTACTTAGTTTTACTTTTTTAGTTTCAATAAAATAAGAATTTGTATATTTTACTTGAGAAAAAGAGTTCTTTAAATTTTTTAAATAATTCTGATTTCTTTGATTCCTAAGAAAAAGTATTTTAGGTTTTTCAAAAGTTTTTAAACTTTCTTCAAGTAACAAAGTATATTCCTCATGATTTCTAGGAATTATTTCTCGCGAGAAAAAAGGCTCAGTATAATCAGAAAAAATTGGGTTTACATAAGTAAGAAATAGATTCGTGAATAGAAATAATCTTTGCAATGGCAAAAAATAAACTATTTTATTATTAATACTGCCTGTTATGATTACACCCTGCATGCCATTATCATGTTCTCTAGAAGCATCCAACCATTCTAATGTCTGATAGACATTATTAAAATCTTCTGCTTTCAAAAAAGTATTAATTCTTTTAATTAATTCTTCATTAATATTTTGATGTTTATCGAAATACAGACCCTCTTTTATATTTGAATAGAATTTCATAATATCACTTAATTTATTGAGTAAAACTCATTTATTTTATTGGATATATACTTTAAATCTTGCATCTTAAGTGAATGATGAATTGGCAGGCAAACAAGAGTTCTTGTTAGGAATAGTGTATTTTTTAAAGTAAGTTTCTCCTGCGATGAAAAGTCTGGCAACTCTTTGTCTGGCCATTTATATGAACCTATTCCATTATTTCTAAGGAATTGATTTAGCTTCCCACTCTTATCTTTTATAACTAAAACTTGGGGAACTGAAATATTATCTTCAAATTTTTGAATTGGGTTTATTCCAATTTCATTAAGTAATTTAAATAAAATCTTATAATTATTTCTTCTTTTTATCTTTACTCCCTCTAAGAAGTCTATATTTGTAATTGAAGCAATAATAAAATAATTTAATCTAAAAACATTATTTATATGTTCTTTGAAAATACTATTTTTAAATGCAAGAAAAAAATTTTTTAAAAATTCTACTTTTTGATGGTAAATATTTACTAATCTAAATCTTCTATTTAACAATTCTAATAAACCAAAAATATAACTAAAGAATAGGAATATAGTTTTAGTTTTTTTTAAAATATAACTTTTATTTTCTTTATCATTAGCACATATATAAGCCCCACATTTAACTCTTAAAGTTTTATTTAAATTAAAAGCAATATATTCACCATGTGAAGATTTATTTGAGTATCTAGTTAAATAATAAGATAGGAATGAATGGCAATAATCATCTATAGTACTTAATCCATGCTGCTTGCAAAAAGTTAATATTTTTATTTTATTTGTATCTAAAATACCAAAATAATTTACAAGTAAAATTGCTTTTATATCTTTTTTTTCTAAATGAATTAATATCTTATCTAAATTTATTTTTAGATCTAATCCTATATCATAATAAATTGGAATAATACCTTCCTCTATTAATGGATCTATTGCTGTTGAGCAGATAAAACCTGGAATTAAAATCTTATCACCCTTTTTTATCCCCAAATTCAAAGCTATTTCTTTTATTGCTATTCTGCCATTTATAGTAAAATTTATATTAGATGAGAATTTTTTATATAAATTCTTATTAATAAATAAAAAATTCTTATGATCCGGCTTAGATTGGACAATCAATTTGGAAATAAATTATTAATTTATATTTATTTTTAATTTAACATGTTATCTAATATATGAGAAAAATTTCTTATATACTTCATTCGATATTTCTAGCTTAATAAAGAAAGATGTTTTTATTTATTCTCTCTGTTAGATTTGTTTAACTACAAAACAATTTTAAGAATTATCTTACAAAAATATTAAATTTATGAAGAATATAAATTCGATAGGTATTTTTATCGCCGATGAAGGATACGGGCATGCAGTAAGACAAATCACAATTATAAAAAATATATTACGATGCTTCCCTTCTATTGAAATACATATTTATAGTGGTGAAAGAATAGCTCTCATAAAAAGTAGATTAGGAAACAATATAAAATATCATTATCTTCCAAATTTAATTAGAACTTTTAAAACTAGTAATGGTGGTTTAGATGTTAGTTTAACAAACAATAATTTCTCTGAGATTGCAAAAATTGGCATTTATGAGTGGTTTGAGAACGCTAAATTATTAAATGCTTTTTCTCACGATATTTTAATTAGTGATTCATTGCCGCAAGTAACACTTGGTAAGGAACTGAGTGATTCTTTATTTATTAATATTTCACATTTCACATGGGATTGGTTCTGGATGAAAATAGCTGATAGATATTCGAAGGAGGTTTCAATCTTTGTAGATTTATACTCTAAATTTGATCATTATGTTTTTGGTTATCTAACCCCAAATGAGAATATTAGTCTATTTAGTGAATCTAAGACTCATCGTATTGGTTTAATACTGCAACATCCTCCCAAAAATAATTTTCAATTTAAAGCAAATACTCCTAAGATTCTTAATTGTTTATTAATGGATAATGGTACAAAAACGTTAAGCAATTTAATAGAAAAGGCCTTGCCTGAATTAGCCAAATCACCCAAATATCGTTTTTTTGTTGGAATTGATACTCTCTCAAATTCCGCAATTAAGCAGGTTGCAGAGAGTTCTAATATGATCCCAGTTTCAGGTTTAAAGGAAATGCATGAAACGATGATTGATTGCGATTTCGTAGTGGCGAGAGGAGGCTCCAACACTATTTCTGAAGTTATTGCTTATAAAATTCCAGCTTTGCTTATTAAAGAAACAGATAACCCAGAAATTTCATGGAATATTGATTTTGCAATATTAAATAATTTTTGTAGGTCGATTGATCCTGATTTAATGATAAATGGGCTACTTAATCAAATTGACGAATTTGTATTAAATGATTATGCAGAAATCTATAATTCTTTAATTAATTCAAACATATCAATTAATGGAGAAAAAGAGATGCTTTCTCTATTAATTAAATTAATAAATGCATAAATAACAAATTTATTTTAAAGTTTATCAATTGCCTGATAATATCAGCAATAAGTTTATTTTTAAGTGATGGAAAAAAAATCTGTAATTGCAGAACTATGCCAGAATCATAATGGAGATTCTAGTTTAATTGATGAACTTGTTTCAGCCGCAGCTGAATCAGGTGCTGATTATGTAAAAATGCAATATGTAGAATCAAAAAGCCTTTCTCATAGAGATAGATTTGACAATGGTCTCGAAGAGGGCGGGAAAGTAAAAGTTATAAAAAGACCTTTTAAAGATGAACAAAAAAGATTATCAGATTTAGATTTACCAGAACATGCATACATACAATTTCTAGATTTATGTAAAAAATATAAAGTAAAACCGATGATTACAGTTTTTACATTGGATTGCGTTAGGAAAATAATTAATTTAGGGTATAAAAATATTAAGCTCTCAAGTTTTGACTGTATAAGTAAACCATTAATAAAGTTTTTAGCTAATTCACCAATTGATAGTCTTGTTCTTTCAACAGGTTGTTCTTACAGAAGAGAGATTGAAGATGCGGCAAAAATTCTAAACACACATCCTAATCCATCTTTACTACATTGCGTTTCAATATACCCTACTCCATTAAAAGAAGCTCATTTGTCGCGTATCTCATATTTATCAAAATTGACATCTTGTGTTGGAATAAGTGATCATTCAAATCCTGAAATTAATTCCAATATTATTCCTGCAGCATCGAGTTTTTTAGGTGCAAATGTTATTGAAAAACATTTTACCATTCTCCCTAAAGATAAAACTAAAGATGGTTTGGTTTCAACCAATCCAAAGCAATTTAAAGAACTTTCATATTTATTTAAGACTGATAGAAAGAATCAGGAATCATATTTGGAGTCACACAAAATTGATATAAATGATCTTTTGGGTGATCCATTGCGAGAGCTAAGTGATATTGAATTATTAAATAGAGATTATTATCAAGGTCGATATTGCAACTTTGATGATTATGGGAATAGCTATTTTAATTGGGAGGAGCGTACATAGAATTATGAACGTACAAAGAGACCAAGAAATCATTAAACGCATTTTTAAGTCTAATAGATCAGATACCTTAGTAGTTATCCCTGCAAGGTCAGGATCTAAAAGATTCCCTGATAAGAATATTTATGAAATTGATAATTCCCCCTTAATGATTAGAGCGGCAAAAGAAGCATTAAAAATGAAAAACAAGCCGCGAGTAATTATTTCAACTGATTCAGATAGATATTATAAAATTTGTCAAAAGCATAATATTGAATATGATATTAGAAAACCTTTCTTAGGTTGTGATAGTGCACCAAAACAAGCTGTTATAGCAGATACTTGTCTAAACTTATATGAAAGGGAGAGATATCTTCCTAACTATGTAATTTCATTACAAGCAAATTCTCCTGATGTGAAAGCTTCTGACCTTGATAATATTTTTAAGCATCATTTAGTAGACAATAAATATGTTTATAAAGAAACCATTTCTATCAATAAAAATGGCGATCAAAATGGAGCAATAAGGATTATGAATATTGCAACTGTATTTCAAGAATCTTTAAGTACTTATTTAACTACATATAAAATAAATCTACGCGATGTTCATCATTTTTCTGACTTGTAATTATGTGGTTTAGGATTATATCTTTCCCAGAAAGTAATTTACCAGAATTAAATCTTAAAATATTTGAGGATTCTTACTTTTATGATTCAAAACATCCATTTTCAACTTTAAATAATAATCTAGTTTCATTGGGTACAATAATTCAATCAATTTTTTTTAGCCCAGAAGACATTCATTCAAATTTAATTAGTGAATATGAAAATAAAATTGAACTTATAAAAGATTGTATTAATAGGAATAGAAAAGAATATGAATTAGATGAAAATATTCTTCAATTAATTATCAAAGATTTGTTAGTTTCTTTTTCAAGCAGTAGTACTTCTTCTTTTCTTGACAATCATAAATCAAGTTATTTCAATATAATGAAAAAAATTTGCTGCGCTAAATCTTCATCTAAGATCTTTATATATGATGCAAAGTTATTTGATGAATATAAAAATAGAATAAGCTATGACGCAGCATGTCAGACCATAATGCTTTTTTCTGAGATAAACCCAGAAAATAAATTAAATCTTCCTTCGGTTAAAAATCTTCCAGCATTCTTACAATCAAGAAATAACATAATTTTTATTTAGTTTTTTCTTTTAATTAATTAGTATTGCAAGGTTTATTGCTTGCATAAAACTTCCGCTATTACCTTTTTTCTCTCTATGCCATTTTTCTTTCTGATTTTGTAAATTTTCTAATAGAGTCTCTACTTCATAGAATTCTTCTAATTTTGATTTATTACCAAGTATCAATTCAATTCCCCAATTAAATAAATCCCCATAAAGCCATTCTCTTTGAGGGTCAACGATGGTTTTTTTATTTTTGCCACAAAGGTTTAATGCTTTTGGGTTACCCATTGAACGTAGTAATGATCTTTTATCATCCTTACCAAAATTTAAAAGGGAAGAAGTCATTCCATATTCAATAACATTATGGTCTAATAATGGTCCTCTTGCTTCATTCCCGTTTGCCATCGAGGATCTATCTACATATCTGAGTGAACGTGGTAATAGAATGGAGAAAAAATCATTTAACTGAGAATTTATTCTCCAGCTATAATTTTTCTTTCTTAATTGAGAAATTAATTTATATTCCTCAGATGAATAATGTTTTTTTGCCCAGGATTTAAGTGATTCTAAATTTCTACTTTCAGTCCCATCTTTTGAACACACACCTTGTAACATTACAGATCTGATGCCAACAATAAAATTTTTCAAATCGTGATCAGTTAAATTATTTAAAATATCACTTGTGCATATAGTAGGATTTTGAATATTATCTAAAGTTCTGGCATAAGAATAATATTCATATCCTCCAAATATTTCATCGCCACCATTACCTTCTATTATTATTCTGCAGTCAATATCAGAAGCTATTTTGTGAATATAGTGCTGAGCAACCGTTCTTATTGATGTTATAGGTTCATCTTGTTGTTTTACAACATTAATAAGATTATTTTTTATATAGTTAGAATCTATTTTTTCTGAATCAACATAATTAAGTTTTAGAAGATCAGATGTTTTTTTTGAAATGTTAGATTCACCTTCTTTAGAGTTTTTAAAATCATAAGTAAAAGAGAAAATTTCTTTATTAGTTGAGGATCTCATTAGTGAAGCTAAAACTGTTGAGTCTATTCCACTACTAAGCATTATCCCAAGCTTTCTTTCCCCAGTTACTTGCATTTCTACGGCTTTTTTGATGTGGTGTTTGCATTTTTGTTCAATATCTAGAGTTTTTTCTGTATTCAAGATGTTTTCAATTGATTCTGATAAATTCCAAAAACTGTTGAATTTTGGAGTTTTAGTTGACAGGTTATATTGCATTTCATAAGAGGGATCAAGTCTTTTAATTTCATTAAAAAGTGTCTCAGTTGAGCTCTCTAATCTACCGAGAACTAAGTATTCATAAATGAATTTTTTGTTTATAGATGAATCTATTATCGATAATATTGATTTTATCTCGCTCGAAAATATTATTCCTTTGTATCTTCGTTCATTAATAATTGGATCTAAAACATAAAAAAGAGGTTTTTGACCTGCGCGATCTCTTACTAGTTTGAGAGTTTCATTTTCAGCTTCATAAATTGCTATTGAAAACATTCCATTACATTTTTTCCAAGTATTTATCGTACCTAATTCACATATTGCACTTGCTAATACTTCAGTATCACCTTTAGGTTTAATGGAAGAATCAATGTTGTATGATTCCCATAATTCTTGAAAATTATATATTGCGCCGTTAAAAATAAATATCTTTTTACCATTTATTGCTCTCATGGGTTGAGATGCATTTTTACTTAGGTCATAGATAGATAACCTTCTGTGATAAAGACCTAAGAATCCATCTTTTAATTTAGTCTTGTAAATACCACCATCATCCTCCCCCCTATGTTCTAATTTCTCATAAAGTAAATCAAGATTATCAGGTAAATCGTCTAATAAATAACCAGCTATTCCACACATTTTTTTAATAGATTAAGTGCATATTATTTTTTCTAATTTAAGAAGATCATAAATTTAATTTCTAGCCATGAAAAACATCAAATCCTTTATTATTGGGATTTTTAAAAATAATAGGTCTACATATGGGTAATTTAGATTCTATATTAATTCCACCTTTAAAATTTGAAATCTGGATAAAATTTGTGCCCATTGGTTCTATACTTATTTCTTCTATTAAATCAGATGTTAATGCATAAACTTTGATATCAAGCTTTTTGGCTGTTGGATTGTTAAATACTAAGTCGTAAAAATCTATCTTATTAAATTTATAAATAGGTGTATATACAAAAACTTCTCTTTGTTTGATAGTTTTAATATTTTCATAAGCAATACCTCCGAGGTTCCCATGAACTGAAGCTCCTATAGAAGAAAATTCTGGAGTAAAGATTGTATAACCTCGGCTTTGCTTTGAAACTTTTAAATTTTTTTTCAATCCTAAGTTTTTTAAATGCTTTTTTAATGGATCTTCTGAATAAGCAAAATGTACAAAAGATATATATTTATGACTGCTGATATTTTTTGGTAACTCTATTCTTAAAAAAAATTCGTCAGAATTAATAACATGTTTTTTTATGATTGATCCATTTTCACTATAAAAATTAAAAATGTGATTTATTTTTTCTTTTTTACCATTTATAAGTCCATTCACATTCTCTGCAATAAAATCAACTTTATCAAAAATAGGAGACCATATAAAAAAATCAGAAATTAAATCATAAGGAAAAATTCTAGATCTAAGATTAAATGGATTAACGGAACTATTAAATATATGTGATCCTAATATTCTTATATTATTAGGAATTAGTTTTTTATTTAAATAAATCATATAATCCAATTTTTCTTTAAAGGTTTTACTATTTGATATCTATCCATACCATTGGCCATTTCTGCTGGTGGGTGAGTATGTTCTAGAGAAAACTGTTTTGAATTTAAATCTAAACTCATCATTAAAGCAATATATGAAAATGATTTAGAACTTAAAAATAAAATTTTTTGTAAGAAGTTATTGTCATAGAGTTCTGATATATCATGAACTGATATAAGATTTTCCTTCGCCATTAACTCATAAAGTACTTTTTTGGTATTTGGATCATAGATCTTGACTTTATCCATATTATTTCTTTTTGACGAAATATTTAAATTCATGAGCAGAATAAAATTTTTAATTTTACTCTTATCTCCTATCCCTTTTAAAGCATCAAAACCAAAAAATGTGGAATGAGAAAGTTTTGCCATTTGAATTGGAAATTCTCCTTGAAATGATGTTTGAAAGTTTTTATAACTAAAGTTAAAGGATGTCCTCTCGGCAACAGGAGCCTTATCAATCCTCAAGGTGTCTGGTATAGGTAGTTGATCGCAAGATTTGGGAAAATTATTAATTTTTTTTATTACCGCTACAGCCATTTCATAATCTGAAATAGCAAGATTATCTCTTGTTATTTCTTTAAACTCCTTAAACCCACATTTTTCAATTTTGCAAAGGAACCATAAATTACTTCTTAGAATATAAATGCCTACGTAGATATCTTTTTTTGAAATCTTGTGCTCGTTATTTTTTTTATGATTATTTGGGTAATTTAAAAGGGTAAGAGATCCAATGATTTTGTGTTCCAATAGACCGATTTTTATATTTGGAGGTATTGGGAAATATGAACCCATAATCTCTTTATATAGATTACTTAGATATTTACGTATTTTAGCTTAATCATCTCGATTATTATGCTATAGAATATAAAAAACTTTTTTAAATGAAATTAGCCGACTTTCGTGATAAGAAAGTTCTTATTACAGGTCATACTGGGTTTAAAGGTAGTTGGCTTGCAACTTGGTTAAGTTTACTAGGTGCAAAAGTATATGGATTCTCTGACAAAATAAATACTGATCCTTCACATTTTAATTATATAAAGAATTTTATTACTGAAGATATAAGAGGAGATATAAGATCTAAGGCGAAGATTAAAGATGAAATAAGTAAAATCAAACCAGATTATTTATTTCATTTAGCTGCTCAATCAATAGTAAACAAATCATATTCAGATCCTACGATTACTTGGGAAACTAATTTAATAGGAACAGTTAATGTTCTTGATAGTTTGAGGGTATTAAAAAATAAATGTACTTCTATAATAATCACAAGTGATAAATGTTATGACAATGTTGAGTGGGTTTGGGGCTATCGAGAAACAGATAAGTTGGGTGGTCCAGATCCATATAGTGCATCAAAAGGAGCAGCTGAATTAGCAATTAGTTCATATTTTCGATCTTATTTTAAAAATGAATCAAATATTAGAATTGCTTCTGCAAGAGCTGGTAATGTAATTGGTGGTGGTGATTGGTCTCATAACAGGTTAATTCCTGATTGTATAAATTCATGGTCCAAAAATGAGACTGTTATTTTAAGAAATCCCTATTCAACTAGGCCATGGCAACATGTATTAGAACCTTTAGGTGGTTACATGCTTTTAGCATTAATGCTTTCAGAAAAAAAAGAATTAAATGGAGAGTCTTTTAATTTCGGTCCATCGCTAGAAAAAGACTACAATGTTTTAGAAGTGGTATTAAAAATGTCAGAATACTGGAAAAATATTAAATATAAATTTGATTCTGAAAATAAAAACTCATTTTACGAATCTAATTTGCTCAAGTTAAACTGCGATAAAGCATTACATAATCTAAATTGGAAATCTTGTCTAAGCTTTCAAGATACAATTTACCTCACTACTAATTGGTACAAAGAATTTTATTCTGATCCTAGTAATATTAGTGAAATTACCATTAGCCAAGTAAATTACTACACTAAAATATTTAATAAAAAAATTCTACAAAATAATGTTTGACTTACAAACAATTAAGTTGCTAAAAACACAAGAGATTGGTCATCCAGGTGGATCTATTAATAAAATATTGAACTGTAATGATGATAAATTTAAAGGGTTTGGCGAAATTTATATTTCGTCCATAAAATTTAATTATATCAAGGCTTGGAAATATCATAAAAAGATCTCTTTAAATTTATTTGTTCTTACAGGAGATGTGAAATTTGTTTTTTTTAATGGTAATGAATTTAAGAGTATTGAGATTTCTTCAAAAGATATGAATAAAATTTTTGTTCCACCAAAAGTTTGGTACGGGTTTAAAGGAGAAAATAAACAAACTTCAAGAATTCTAAGCTTAACTAACTTTATTTTTGATGAAAAAGAATTAGAGAGAAAAGACATAAATGAAATCAGTTATGATTGGTAAAATAAATTTAAGTTACTTAAACTAACAAATTAATTCATTAATAATTCAATGAAAGTTCTTATATTAGCAGGAGGATTTGGTACGAGACTAACAGAATATACTGAATCAATACCAAAACCAATGGTTGAAATAGGTCAGCTACCAATACTAATGCATATTATGAAAATATATGCTTCATACGGACATAAAGATTTTTATATAGCTCTGGGATATAAAGGTAGCGTTATAAAGGACTATTTTCTAAACTATTCAAAAATTAATAGAGATTTTTCTGTTAATTTAAAAAATGGAAAGATTTTGTTTATTGATCCATATCAAAATATTCCTGATTGGAATGTAACCCTTGTTGATACTGGATTAGAGTCTCTTACGGGTAAAAGAATCAAGCTTATGGAGAAGTATTTATCTGATGATACCTTTTTTTTAACATATGGAGACGGTTTATCGAATATAAACATAGATCTTCTTTTGAAATTTCATAAAAAGCATAAAAAAACTCTAACTATTACTGCTGTTAGGCCTCCTGCGCGTTTTGGAGAGCTTGATATTAAAGATAATGAAGTCGTAAGCTTTAAAGAAAAACCACAACTACATGAGGGATGGATTAATGGTGGGTTTTTTGTGGCTGAACCCAAAATTTTTGATTCAATTTCCAACTCAAATCTAATGTTTGAAAGAGAGCCTCTAAGTTTATTGGTTGAGAAATCAGAATTAATGGCTTATAAACATAATGGATTTTGGCAATGTATGGATACCATGAGAGACAAATTACTTTTAGATAAGCTGTATTCTCAAGGATCTCCTTGGCAAACATCAAATAATTAACGTAGAGAGTGAAAATTTATATAACAGGAAGCACTAGTTTAATTGCAACGAACATCGCAAAGAATCTTATTAGTAAAGGTCATGATGTGACGCTAATAGGTAGAAAAAAACCTAAAGAATTCAAAAAATTTAAATTTTTGGTAATTGATTGGCAAAATATTGAAAATATATTTTCCAATAACATTAAAATTGATTTGTTAATACATTGCGCTGGATTAAACGCTAAGAGTTGTATTTTAGATCCTAAAGAAGCTATGAGATTTAATTCTCAAATTACAGGCAAATTGTCATCATTATGCGCATTGTTCGGAGTAAAAAGCTTTATTTACTTATCAAGTGTTCATGTATATGGATCAGAAATTGAAGGTATAGTAACCGAAAACAACAAATTGTGTTCTACGCATCCATATGCTGCCTCCAAAATTGAAGCCGAGAAATTAATTGAATCAAATTTAAATGAGACAAATACAAATTATTTAGTTTTGAGATTATCAAATATCGTTTCAACTCCCATTTTGATGGAGACAAAATGCTGTCACTTACTTCCAATTAGTCTTTGTCTTAGTATCAAGAAGAATAATAGTCTAATAATTAATTCAAATCCGAATATTAAGAGAGATTTTGTAAGTATGTCAGAATTAAATAAATTTATAGAATTTTATATTTTAAATATTTTTAATATTAAGTCTGGAATTTTTAATTTCTCATCAGAGAATGTAATTTCAATATATGATTTAGCTCTTAGAATAAAAGAGATAAACCATACCATATACGGTGAGAGCTCTGATATAGTTTTTAAAAAATCTAATTCAAAATTTATTATCAAAAAATTTAAATATGCAAACAGAAAATTAACATCATTAGGTTATAAAATTAATAAAGATATTGATAAGGAGTTGACGCGACTTCTAAGGCAGACTAAAAAAAATAATTTTTCATATAATTGATTTAATAAAATATTATTTAAGCTAAATAAATAAATTAAGTCTTTTTCAGT
>MDTE01134165.1_pt1 | contig 25360 bp, 34 predicted proteins | sample 811231 | NCBI WGS metagenome assembly MDTE01 (sample SAMN05326651, study PRJNA326480) | marine metagenome | isolation source: seawater | place: Indian Ocean: Red Sea | collected 2010
ATTTTGGGAATTATCCAAGGAAATTAATTCAGATGAAGAAGATGAATCCTATGATCCTAACGCATCTAGAAAAAAATCATCAGGTCCAAGAATTAATGTGAAGAAATCTAAATGGTAAATTATTTAAATAAGATTATTACATCAACCTTTATTTATTACTCCAACCGCGTTTTCCGTATTTTTCTTCTTTCATCTTTATAACTTGTTTATATAACGGAACCAAACTACTCTTTTCTTTTGTTGCTTTTTCAGAATAATAATTTCCAGATAGTAGTCTACCATATTTCTTTTTAATTTCTGTATAACATGTTTTTAAATTATTATGTGATATGATTTCTCCTGATATTATGGCATTTTTCACATTATCAATCTGTTTCTTTTCCTTCGTTATAGTAGGAGTTTCAAATGAATAGTTTTCTATCCAATTTTTTGAATGATTTTCTGGAAAAATAACATTCACATCTTTATATCCGTTCATAAATGTTGGATATCTTATAGTCATAGCATTGATAAATGTTTCATGATTCATGTTTGATTTACCACGATTTATCATGGATAACGTTAGATTAACGTTATCGCACGTATGTTTTGTTTTTTCTTGCCTTTCATTGTAATTTTCAATTCTATCGACTGATGGGTTCATAAATCCATATTCGTTTATATTAGAATTTAAAATACAAAAAGGCAATCCTGTATAAAAACAACGAGCTTCGGATTTATTATATAAGTCGAAAAATATACGTTTGGATTCTTCTTGTGTATAAAAATCGCGTAGAGGAACCCAAGGAGAATTATTACCACGAGAATCTATATTTTTACTATAATTAGATAGTTTAGTGGTATATGTTGATAAATCTAACGTTTTTCTTTTGCGTTTAAATATATCTATCATACATTGAAAAACATCAAAAGACAAATTTCCTCTCATATTGTTACAAAGATAACATGATATTTCTGTATTATTACAAGAATGCATTTTATCATTACAATTAATCCTATCTAAAACAAATTCTGTTCCACTCCTATTTATTATATTTTTATTGTCTTCATTTTTTGTGCGTGATACTAATTCTACTTTAATTCCACACCAAAAACAACAATTATTACATTTAATAAGTTTATCTTGCAATTCACATAATTGTATTTCACTTTTATATCTTTGTGAACAACACATTTGTAAAAAGGCATCGGAATCATTATTAGCGAGGTTTCTTTTTACTTTTTGTTTAATTCTGTTATATGTTTTTTTATCATTGCTACAAATATAACAGAATTGAATATCTACATTACATTTTATAACTTGGTTTAAACAATCGGGATTATTGCAAGTTATGGTTGTGCGATTTTTTCTACGCGGCATTATATTTATCAATGTTAAATGAAGTAATTATTAAATCAATTTATTTTTTTTTTTAATTAATTATGAATAAATTACTCCCAGACAACATTTATTGGTGTTTCCCATTCTATATATGGAATTGCCTTACTAGTAGGTTTATCTAAAGTCAGTAAAGTATTTAATGCTTTCTTTCTTCTTTCTAATGGGAAAAGAGTTTTACTTAGTTTTCTAGAATAAAATTTCCAAGCCCATTCAAATTTTAAAGCCTCAGACCATGTAGGAAATCCCTCTACATAACAAGCGCGTTTCCAGGTTTCTCCTTTTTTTACTTTCATGGTGGTAGCTCTTGCACCTCCTTTAATTTCTCCGTTGTGTTGTCTTAACCGATGTTCTAAATCTACGGTTGCTCCCACGTAAGTGGCATGACTAGTTGATTCTAATAAATAGACAAAAAATTTATTCATTCTATTTATTATAATTAGATTTATATCGGGGGATACCCCCGACCCCCCCGATATTTATATGTTATTCTTTACTATTTCTATAGCAATATATCTCCATGGTTTCGTTACCTTTAGGTTTCCGTTTTCCATAATACATATAGGACCAAATTTTTGCTGTTCTTTTTTCCGCCACATACTATTAGTGGTACATTCTTCCGCTCCCAGCCACATCCTTAATATATCCACAGGTAAACCAGTTTTTTGAATACATTCTGGTGAAACAATAAAAGCATTATCATGTGATTTAACGCTATCAGCGAGAATATTTGGTAAATGACCTTTTTTTGATCTATTCGGGATACTTTTGCCGATGTCTATTGCTTCTTGTGGTGTCGGTAATCGTTGTTCGGCCCGTGTCTCCATTTTAATAATAAAATTAATATTTATTATTAAATCAATTTTTTGGTATAAAGGGGTTCGGAGGTGTCTCCCGATTTAGTCAACTTTCTCTACTTTTTTATCATCTTTATCATCTTTATCTCCTTTAAGAATAACATTTTCGGTATCAAATAACTCTTTTTTAATATCTACAAGTGGTACTTCAGCATTTTGTTCGTTGTTAACACTGTAAAGATTTCCTTTTTCATCGATGTTTTGTGTAAGTTTGTTATTAGATTCTGTAGCATTCTTTTTATTTTCTTCAATGGCTTTCTTTTTCGCATCACTAACTCTTGCGTCAAATTGCATTTTAGCTTTATTTTCGTTACTTTGTTTTTCGTGCATTAACTGATTTAGTTCTTGTTCAAGATATTCAACGCGACCAGTTTTGTATGCCTCAGGTTCCCAAGGCATCCATAAACCTACGGGACCTACATAAACATCATGATTAGGGTCCAATTCTCTCAAGATTTTACATCTTAATTCTGCTTCTTGCATTGTTTCAAACACTCCTCGAATCTTAATCCCTCGTGTAGTAGTTTGAAAGTTATTCATCTCACTAAACTCGGTTTCTAGCTCTTTTTCATTTGCGTCAATAAAATTTTTATAATCATCTTTTAAAGATGATTCACTTTTTATATTTTTTGTTTCTTCTTTAACAAATTCTTTTAAATCATTTTGGATATCTTCAGTATCTAAATTGTATTTATATGCTAAAAAATTTGTAAATTGATTGTATTTAGAAAGCGATTTTTCAAAATCCCATTTCTTTAGGAATTTTTCAAATAAAAACATGTTTTTATTTTTCAAAATATTTTCAGGAGAAACAAAAGAAACACATGCAAATTTTTGATTTGGTAATGGCGCATCTTCTTCCAAAAGATCAATTAATTTAGGAGTAACCGACATTATAAATAATTATCATATCTTTAATTTAAATTCTTTTTTTATTAAACTTTATAAAGATTAATAAATATTTTTATCTTGATTAATATTATAATATGAATCAATTAGATCTAGGTGAACTTGTCAAACGCGCTATTAAGTATCTCGTTGAAGGTATAATGGTTGCCATAGTTGCTTCAGTTGTTCCAAAGCAGCAACTTAAAATGGAAGAGGTAGGATTGATTGCATTAACTGCTGCTGCTACCTTTTCAATTCTTGATACCTACGTACCATCTATGGCCGTATCAGCTCGTTCTGGAGCTGGGTTCGGTATTGGTGCCAACTTAGTAGGTTTCCCGCGATAAATAAACATATAATTTATTCATTATTCATTATATGTTTTATAGAGTAGGTATAAATTTCCATCCTAATTCAATACATATTTTTTTCCAAATATCATCTTGTTCTATTCTTTTTTCACGATCTTTTAATACGGGAAAATAAGGTAAAAACTCTTTTTCATTTAGTAATTCACATAATTTAGAAATGGTATAATAATAGTTTAAAAAATTAACGCGACCGTCAGGACAATATTTAGCGTATGGAGCCTGTATTTCCATAAATAAATTACATAATTTTTCTTCTAATTCTGGACTCATAATAGGAGGCTTTACGCCCAATTTTTCTTTAATAAAAGGTATATGTTCATAATATTTACTATATCCTAGTTTTTTTAATATATCTTTAGCTCTTTTATTATTTAATTGTTCTATTGTTATTCGCTCTTTTTTCATTTGAAAAACAATATCTTCTATCACTTTATCTGGAATTTGTGTAGATTCTTTTGCTTGAAATTGTGCTAATATTTCTCTAAAATGATTTATTCTTTTATAAGCATAAAAACAAACCTCTTTAGGAGGTTCTTTGTATGAAGGTTTTTCGTTTTCTATTAAATACGGAATATGTTTACCACATTTATCATTATTGCAAACCATTATTCCTTCATGATCGACTGGAATGACTTCGCCTTTATTACATATCTTACATATGTCTGTATTTAAAACAAAATTATTAATATCTATTAAAGAATCATCTATATTTCTAAGATAATTTTGTAAATTACTATTAGCATTATAACCATTATTTACGTCACTTTTATTTATATTAAAAAAAGAATTAAGTATTTTTGTATTTGTATTTACATTTCCGCTTTCTATATCTTTTTTATCTTCAAAGTATTTGAAGATATATTCTGAATTTTTTAAATAATATTGTTTTTCTTTATTTTTAATATCACGTATTTGCTTATTTAATTTTAAAATTTCATCATTGTAATCTAACATTTTATCAACAGATATATTTTTTAATCGTTTTTTTTTTTTGCAATGCAATGATTTTTTTTTTTAAAGCAGGAACAACATTTTCATTTTGTATTTTAAATTCGTTACATATTTCATCATGTTTAGTATCTAATGTGATTGTATCTTTTTGTTTTACTATTATTTTTTTTGTTGTTTTTGGTTTAAAATTTGGCATATATAAAAATACTATATTATTATTTATATCTTATTATCTTTTAAGAATAATTTAGAGTTTATTTTTCTAACTTTTATTTTAATGGACATTAATATATCAAATAAATTATCTAATCAAAGCGATATTGAGGATATAACTTTAAAAAAAATGATATTTGTTTTCAATGCTTTAGAAAATGGCTGGACTATTACAAAAAGAAATAATAGTTATATTTTTAAAAAATTACATGAAGGGAAAAAAGAGATATATTTGGATGATTATTTGAAACGATTTATGGAAGAAAATTTCGATGTTAATAAATTTATAAATAACATATAAAATTAAATAATTATATTTATAATTTTTTTTTCTTTAGCAATATTATAACCTATGGGAGGAGGATTAATGCAACTAGTAGCCTACGGCGCCCAAGATGTATATCTTACGGGTAACCCACAAATTACTTTCTGGAAAGTAACTTACAGACGCCACACCAACTTCGCGATGGAGGCGATCGAACAAACTTTCAACGGCCAAGCTGATTTCGGTCGCCGTGTAACATGCACCATCTCGAGAAACGGTGATCTTGCTTACCGCACATACCTTCAGCTAACTCTACCTGAAATCGGCACAGACCACGCGCATTATGCTCGCTGGCTTGATTTCCCTGGACATCAGCTTATTTCGCAGGTCGAAATCGAGATTGGTGGCCAGCGCATCGATCGCCAGTACGGTGACTGGATGCACATCTGGAACACTCTTACTCAGTCCAAGGAACAAGAAGTTGGCTACAACAACATGGTAGGACACACTACTGCTCTTACCTACATCACTGACCCTTCGTTCGCTGAGGTAGACACACCTTGCTCGGACAGCGCTCCTCGCCAGACTTGCGCTCCTCGCAAAGCGCTTCCTGAGACCACACTCTACGTACCTCTTCAGTTCTGGTACTGCCGCAACCCCGGACTTGCTCTACCCCTAATTGCTCTTCAATACCACGAGGTAAAGATCAACATTGATCTCCGCCCCATTGATGAGTGCCTATGGGCCATCAACGATAATCTTGCCAGTGGTACTAAAGCCATGACTGCTTACGCGCAATCGCTCGTTGCTGCTTCGCTTTACGTTGACTACGTCTTCCTTGACACCGATGAAAGACGTCGCATGGCGCAAAACCCTCACGAGTACCTTATCGAACAGCTCCAGTTCACTGGTGATGAGTCGGTTGGTTCCTCGTCCAACAAGATTAAGCTTAACTTCAACCACCCGTGCAAAGAACTTATCTGGGTCGTACAGCCTGATGCTAATGTAGATTACTGTGCTTCGCTTGAAACTGGTGAAGCGCTCTACAAGCTCCTTGGCGCTCAGCCATTCAATTACTCGGATGCCTATGATGCTCTACCCAACGCCTTCCACGCCTTCGGCGCCTCTGGTCCTCTTGAGGATATGATCACTGGTTCGGGTCTATTTGACAATGCTGATGCGGATGTCCCCAGCTCGACCGTCATCCAGGAGGGCTTTACCAGCGGCCTTCAAGACGGTGAAGGAGGACCTGAAGGCTCGCTTGTATCGGATGCTGGTACCTTTGTACTCGCTGAAACTGCCCTCAACATGCACTGCTGGGGACAGAACCCGGTTGTCACTGCTAAGCTTCAGCTTAACGGCCAAGACCGCTTCTCTGAGCGTGAGGGCACATACTTCGACCTCGTACAGCCTTTCCAGCACCACACTCGCACACCCGACACCGGCGTCAACCTCTACTCGTTCGCTCTCCGCCCTGAAGAGCACCAGCCTTCCGGCACATGCAATTTCTCGCGCATTGACAACGCTACCCTTCAGCTTGTTCTCTCGAACGCCACGGTATCGGGAACCGCGACTGCTAAGGTAAGAATCTATGCCGTCAACTACAATGTACTCCGCATCATGAGTGGCATGGGCGGTCTTGCATACTCCAACTAAATTCCTTCTAATCCTGTTATTTTATTATTTTTAATCTCGTATTAAATAATTATTAATTAAGATTTGTTTTAATTAATAATTAATAAGTATTTTGTAAAGCTGTAAATCATAAATGAGTGTAGTAAAAAAAAAATTGACTTTTAAACTATATAGATAGAAAAGCAAAGAAAGTTTACAATGGATTCGAATTCCTCTTCCACTAGCGCTTACTTCTCATTGTTTTACGACGGTACTAATTACGAAACGGCAAATGAAATGGGCGCGATGTTTACACATGCGCACTCCCAAAAAATCAAGGACGGAACCAATCTGGAACATTTGGTTTTTGATGACGCCAAAGAAAACCCAAATCTCTTAAAATTAACAAGCGAAAAAATACAAAAATATAATAAAGACCTACACAAAGGTCTTGAAAATCTAAAAACACATGCTCCTTGCCTGATTTCAGGTTATCGTCTTCAGAAAGAAATGTATCTTTCATGCGGACAGCAATTCAAAAATAAAAAAGAAGTAGAATTAGACTTCGTTTATCTCGATGAAAACTTGAATATTTCCCTATTTGAACTCAAGCACGGATGCGACTTTGATACAAAAAAGTCAAAAGGAGAGATAGAATCGCTTACCTCTACAACTGCTGTACTACAAAACTCACAATTATTTAATAACATAAATGCCTTTATTGTTTGTTATGATGCAAAAAAGATACAAGATATAAAAATTAAGACCGAGCTCGGCGCGGTTCAACTAATGCTTTACGAAGATATGGCAGAACTGGTTGGAATTAAAGAAAAAAGTCGAGAGCGCATAGATAAAACCAAACAGATTGCAGCCAAGGAGCGATACAACGAAATGATCTCGGCCATGCAAAGTATAATAGATAGTCATATGAAAATGACGGAACCAGAAACTAGTAATTCTTAATAATCAAATGTTTTGTATTGATTTCGTCACCAACTCTCCCGGAATGTAATTTAAATCTATATTTTTTATCGTATTCATCTACGATATAATCTTTGTATAATTCTTCAATAAATGGTGTTTTACCGATAATCATCAAACATCTAATATCAGTTTCCTTAAAACATTTTGCCAAATTTTCATGTTGTTCTTTTGCAAACGTGCAGTAACCATAATCAGTAAACTCGCTATCATACGGAGGATCTAAAAACATGAAATTATTGCTATCATTATATTCCGCAAATATCGTTTCAAATCCCTTGTTGAATATTTCCGTCCGTTTTAACAATGTTTCATAATCAGTATTTTTAATTTCTTCAAAATTATAATTTTTGTATCTTCCATAAGGTATGTTGAATTCGCCCTTTTTATTGTATCGAAGCATACCACGGTAACAAGTTTTTCTTAAATAATAAAACTGTTTTGCATTACTAAGGGGATCCTTATTCTTGTAGCCTCGTACTTTATAATAAGTTTCTTCATCGTTAGGATGCTCTTTCATAAAATTATAAATCTCCATGGCATTGCCATCTTTAATGGATTGATAAAAATCAACGAGTTCCTTATGAACGTCATTAATAACCGCAGAAATAGGATTTAAATGAAAATAAACTGCACCGCCTCCTATAAACGGTTCTAAATAAATAGTATACTTATCTGGAATATGTGGCAAGATTTGTTTTATTTCATCTTTTTTTCCACCGCTCCATTTAATAATGGGATTTAAACTTTTATGTGGTTCCATTGTATTTACAATTATATTATTGATATCATTTAATATCAATTTTTTATTATAATAATTTTTATTGTAATAAAAAATCAATCTCGTAATAAAGAAATATCAATTATATGTGTTTTTATTAATAATTACTAATAAATTATAATGAAATTTTACTTAAATACATTTAGATTTCCAACTGTGAAAGTTAACATTACAAATGAAGATGATAATGAAAATGCTTCATACGATACATTAATGAAAACCTGGTGGAACTTTTATAAAAATAAAAAAAGGTTTCATTTTTTCTTTGATTTTACAAAAATGAATAGTTTTGTTTCATTAAAACTAATTCCTAATTTTATTAAACAACAAATCCAAATGAAAAAACTAGAAAAACAATATTTAGACTATAGTATTGTTGTTATTAATAATAGTATTCTTATTAATATTTTACATTATATATTACAAATGATAACACCTATTGGAATACTATATATATCGAATGATTTAAAAGTGTCTAATGAATTATTACGTTATTTAAATAGCCCTTTTACAAGTAGTGCATTTTTAGACAGTTATATTGCTATCAATAATATCACAAAAATTTAATTTAATGTATATGTATAGATGAAACAAATATTTGATAGTTTTAATAAATTATATATTGAAACTACTGATCCTTCTACAGATTATACTAGATTATTTTCTTTTGATGTCGCTATAAGTATTTTATTTCATACTTTATTTTATTTAATACTTATATATATCGTTTCATTTCTATTTAGTATTAATATTACTAAAAAAACATACTGTAAGTTATTTTGTTTTCTAATAATAACCATGTCTAGTGGATATGTATTAAGACTTTGTAGAGTAAAATCTCTCCACAGTTTTGATCCGAAACTTGTTGATACTTTTAGAACTGCATATTTTACTTTTTATTTCTTTGGATAAAGTATATGTATTTAATATCAAAAGAAAAAGACCTTATTCTAATAAGCTTTATCACAGGAGTTTTTATTTATTATAGAAATATAGATTACTATTATGTTTTTCCAAAAGAAAACATAATAACATCAGTAATTGTATTTTTATGGACGTATTTAGCCATGAAATATAATTGGTTTATTATATTTGGACTAATTATCGCTAATGTTATAAATGAATTTAAGCTTTTAGGATAATACAATTTCAACAACAAAAAAATAATTTTAATATGTCTACCTGTTTTTTTTCTTTTATATAATATTTAAATAAATACATTACGTAATAATAACAATAAATACCGTCTAATAATTCATTTAATTCGGTTAAAGTTATATTTTCGGAGCCGGAATTCCCCGTTCTTCTAAAAAAAGTTGCAACTCTTGTTTTATTTCTTTTATTTGATTTAATTTATTTCTCATATCAGTGCATCGTTCGGAGTTGAGTAAATTTTTATATTCCATTGTTTTATCTTTTAATTCTTTATGTAAATTTACTTGCTTTTTAAAATCACTATTTAATGCAATTAATGCAGATAACTGATCTTTAACTGTAGTATCATATCGTTCTATGAAATTATTTATTGCCATTGAATTTGCTTCACATGTTCTAACTTCCTTTTCCAATGATTTATTAATTTCATTTCTTACGGTTAAATCTCTCTGCAACGCGCGCAAATATTCATCTAACTCGTCTGGTTTATACTTTATAAACTCGGGTAACGGTGATTGTGTTTCCATTTCTATATTTTTATTATATTTATTTTTTTACAAATATAATAAATTTCTATATAGTGATTTAAAAACAAGTAAATATCTATTGTTATAATGCTATATCAAATTAGCTGGAGTATTTACCCTGACAAAAAGGTTGAGTGCAACAAACTTTTTGGTGCAATGACACCTGCTGATGATGCCAAGGATGCGGGTGATAAGGTGAAAATTGTTGGTCGTTGGCATCAACTTGGTGGTGGAAAGGGTGTATGTATCTGCGAGACTGATGATGACAAGGCACTAGCTTCCTGGATGCAAAACTGGCAGGGTATGTGTGATATTAGTGTGGTTCCGGTTATTAACGACGAGGATACGCGTGCAATCCTTCGTTCAAAAATGCCTCCTCCTGCTGAGCCATGAATTCATTTAAGGATTAGTGGTGCCATCTGAAGCGGTATTAGCATTAGCATTAGCGTCAGCAGCTTGCTCTTCGCTTGTTACTATTTCATTTGATATTATTTTAATTCTATTTAAACATCTTTCAGAAAAATTCTTATTTTGCTCTAAGAATTTTCCTAATCTTTCTATGTATGAATTAAATTCTAATGTTAGTTTTTGTTTTTGACTTTCTAAATTCATAATTAAATTACCTACACTAAATCCTCGCGATTCTCGTTCAGTCGCGCGCGCGATTTTATCATCAAAAGAACCAATATCTTCAGCTAATTCACGTAAATTGCTAGTGGTGCAATTGATTAGGGCGAATATTTCATTCATGTCGTATTTTGCAAAAGGATCTTGAATTTCAGCAGGTTCACCTTCTACTGAATTACCTTCGGCGTCTAATGCGGCAGGATTAGCTATCATTGCTGGAGGATATGGGGTCATGTTTCTAAATTTACGTTCTTTTACACTATCTCTACTAGAACCGGTTGGTATTTCTTCAATTGCTAATGCGTTTTCAATAATACCATCACAATATTTATATAAATCGCCATATAATTTTTTAATATAAACGTCTTTCATATGAACGAAAAAATCAAGATCTATTTCTAATGAACTTTTTTGAAATCCAAGAGTATCTAAGGAAGTGCCCACATCATAACCTCGCGCTTGATCCCCCAAAACTTCTTTCTCAAAATCTTTTATAGATAATATATCACTTTCCAAATTACCTATATATTTATCCATCTCTGCATACTTAGCGTTAATGACATTTAAAGTATCATTATAACTATCCGAATCTATCTGATCGCGTAAAGTACTATCGGTCGGTTGTATTGCTGTCATTATATTATCCAACTGTATTTTTTTTTTTACAAAAAAAATAATCCAAAAACTAATTATAGATATATAACACTACTTAAAACTATCTTGAATACTATACTTATATGCGCGGTATTGTAGTAGCGTTAACGATTGTTCCTGTAGCAAGTATGTGGCATTTTTTGTTTTATCAGCCTTATTTGAATGAATTTGATGCATTCAATAAAAAATACAATCGAACACATGATAATTGGGATGAATATTTGTATAAATATGATATTTTTGAGGAAAATTATATTCATATTAAAAATATGAATTATCAATATGATTCTTTTGCATTAGAAGTAAATGAATTTGCCGATATTGATAGAGATGCTTTCCATAAACAACGAAAAGGATTTTTTCCTCCAGAAACCAACTCAAAACATACAAAAAGTTGCAACACATTTAAATCTACAACCATTGATTTGCCTGATGCAGTAGATTGGCGCAATCATAGTGCAGTAACTCCTGTAAAAAACCAGGGGCAATGTGGTAGTTGTTGGAGTTTTTCTGCAACTGGGGCAATGGAAGGTGCTTGGGCTATTCATAGCGGAGAACTTGTAAGTCTTTCTGAACAGCAACTAATGGATTGTTCGAGAGCATACGGAGATTTTGGTTGCAATGGTGGTTTTATGGATAATGCCTTTGAATATGCAATTGATTATGGCATGTGTTCCGAGGAGGAGGATCCCTATCAAGCAGAATCAGAAACTTGTTGGGAATGCAATGTAGTTGCAAAATTTAATGATTGTATTGATATTGATAGCGGTAACCAACTTTTTTTGAAGGAGGCTGTTTCCCGAGGTCCTGTATCTATTGCAATTGAAGCGGATACAAGATTTTTTCAATTTTATTCCGGTGGTATCATAACAGATGCCACGTGTGGTGAATCATTGGATCACGGGGTTCTTGTTGTTGGTTATGGTGAAGAACAAGGGCAAAAATATTGGCTAGTTAAGAATAGTTGGGGTGAAACATGGGGAGAAGACGGTTATGTTAAAATTGCACGTTCAGACAGTGAAAATGATAATGGAATTTGCGGAATAGCAATGCAGGCTTCTTATCCGGTTGTATAAAGTTAATAAAATAATATAATAAAGATTTATGTATTATATTATTATATATGGAAGTGATACGAGATACAAATAGATTTGTTAGGTATAATAGAAATAAACCAGGTGGAATTGAAATAATGGAAACTTCAATACCTACTATTTACGACATTCCTGAAAATCATGTATTAGTTTCTGTCAGAGCATGTGGCGTAAATCCAGTTGATGCTAAATACTGTTGGGGTGATAAATTGCCACAATGGATGTCAGAACAATGGAAAAGAGTTTTGATGGATGGAGAAGGCGTCGGATTTGATTTTGCGGGAGAGATAGTTGATACACATGTATTTTATAATGATACATATGAAAGCTCTGATAGTGATACGGATCAGGAAGAAGAAGAGGAATACGAATATCAAGATGAACGGGGAGAGGAAGTGGAAACGGAAACGGAAACGGAAACGGAAACGGAAGCGGAAACGGAAACGGAAGCGGAAACGGAAACGGAAACGGAAGAGGAGGAAATTGAATATTTAAAAGCAGGAGATCGCGTTTTTGGAACCATGCCTCCTATGCAGGCTAGTTTTTCTGAATATATTATTGTACCAAAAGATCAAATAGCAAAAATACCAGATAATATAACATTTACAGAAGCGGCTTCTTATCCTCTTGTAGGAATTACAGCCATTGATAGTTTACAAAATAAATTCAAACTAAAACAAGGACAAACCATTCTTATTATTGGAGCTTCTGGTGGGGTAGGAAGTGTGGCCGTACAAATAGCAAAACACATTGTAGGTAGAAATGGAAAGGTTGTAGCCGTTTGTAGTAAAAAAAATCATAGTTTTGTTAAAAATTTGGGAGCACACGTTGCTTTTGATTACAGCGAAGGATTATGTCAATTAATGGGACAATTACAAGCTTACATAGGAAATGGTAACAAATTTGATTTAGTACTTGATTGCGTTTATTCAATTGACAAAATGGATCAAAAATATAATTATATAGATCATATACATTTCAATAATCTTTTAAAGAGCGAATTAAATTCACCAGAAACTAGTAAAAGTAACTATATAACAATAGGCGGTAGTTTTTTTGATTGGATTAAAGCTAATATTTTTAGAAGAACTAATTGGAATTTTTTTACTAGTAATCATGAATTATATTGGATAAATTTTTCAAATACTACCAATATTTTAAATACAATTATAGATTTAGCATCAAAGAAAAAAGTAAAGTCGGTTATAGAAGAAATACCGGTAAACCAATTTAAGTCTACAAAGCCGATTATAGAATGTTTCAAAAAATTAATAAAAAGACATGTTACTGGAAAATTGGTTTTAACTGTTTAGAATTAGTTTATATTATATATATTAAATCGTTATAGATATCATATGAATATAATAACATATTGCAATAATCCTGATAAATTAGTTTATTTAAAAGAAACGGAAAAAAACTTTGATAGTGAAATTACATATATAGTTGAACAAGGAGAATGGAAAGGTAATATAACAAAAATTGTAAGATTGGTAGATATTATTAGTAAATATAGCGACGATGATATATTTATATTTATTGATGCATTTGATGTATTAATAAATTCGAATTATGATGAAATGATTGATAAATTCAAGTCATATAATTGTGATATTCTGGTAGGTACCGAACTAAATTGTTATCCAGGAGGGTTTAAAAAAAAATTTGATGACATAACACCAAATGATAGTAAAAGTAAATATCCAAATTCAGGTGGATATATGGGATATGTTAAACAATTAAAACACTTACTTAATTGGATAAATGAAAATAGACATCGTGAAAAATCGGATCAGGCTTGTTTTTTTAAATACTACATAAATAATCACAAAGAGGTTAATATAAAATTAGATACTCAAGCAAAGATTTTTTTAAATATGCATTTAATTTCTTGGAAAGAAGTCGATTTTAGAAAAGGAAGAGTATATAATAATGTTTTAGAAAATAATCCATGTTTTATACATTTTAATGGAGGTACATGGCAAACAAATAATAAAAAAAATATTATGCCAGTATTTGTTGAAAAACTTAATCTATCAAAAAACGACCCAGATACTATATATAATTTAAATGAATATAAACAAATCATAACAAAAAGTTGCTATCCGCATCCGCAAAAATAAGTATTTAAATAGTAAAAATATTATATAAATACTTATATAATTTATGCTTCCTTCTATCAACAATACAAATAATATAGAAAACGAAAAGAAGAAAGACAAGAAAGAAAAGAAAGACAAGAAAGACAAGAAAGAAAAGAAAAAAAACAGATCTTTAAATTTAAAAAATAGTGCGAGATATTGCAGCATATGTTTTGAAGAAATACAAGACGCTAGTTGTAATTATTCAATAACTCCGTGTAATCATGCATTTTGTACTACTTGTTTATTGCAATATAGTAAATATAATAATAATTGTCCATTGTGTAGAAAAGATATACTTAGTCCGCATAAAAAATTCAAGTTAGGGTTTCATGTTGCTAATAAAATAATACGAGAAGAACTTTATTTCTACAAAGATTATATTAAAGATGGGTCTAATTTTTTAATAGATGCAGTTGAATATCATGTTAATAATAGCACACTTGACGATGATATTAAGTGTGTCGTACATAATGAAATACTTAAAATGTTTGAAAATTTTGGAAGAGGTATTTGTTTAAATGTAAACACTACTTTTAAAAAATATAATGTATTTAACGGCGATAGCCCTTTAGCGAGGAATACTGAAAACTCTTTCAATAATTTAGAAACGGAAAATACTGCTTTGGAAAATACAATAGTTGATTCCGTAAATACTTTCTTACCAAATATCTAAACATTATTTGAAATAGTAATAAAACAATGTTATTATTATTATTATTATTGCTGTAATGAAAGACGGTCAAATAATTACAATATTAGGTCTGTTAGGTTCTATTGGAATTAGCATAAGTTTACTACCACAAACCTATAAATCATGGACAACTAATGACATTAGTTCGCTATCAATTAAATACATTATTATAACATTTATATCATCTTTATTGATGATAATATATTCTACTTACTATTTAGTATATCCAATGATTATAGCTAATTTATCAGTTTTAGGAAATACATGTATTTTAATATTATTATTTTACAAGAATAAATGCTGTGCTTTACCATAATATTATATTAAATGCGCTTAAAAATAATATATATCTATATATTATAATGCAGATATTCGTAAAAACATTAACAGGTAAAACTATTACCCTAGATGTAGAGCCTAGTGATACAATTGAAAATGTAAAACAAAAAATTCAAGACAAGGAAGGAATTCCTCCGGATCAGCAACGATTGATTTTCGCAGGTAAACAACTAGAGGATGGTCGCACTCTTTCAGACTACAATATTCAAAAAGAATCAACTCTTCATTTAGTTCTTCGTCTTCGCGGAGGTTAGATACATATTAAATATAATAATATATTCAATATGTATATATGGAGTCATTTTTTAAAAAAGGAATTATGATGTTCGAGAAAGGATGGTGTGGATTATTAAATATCTATAATCCTTATAGGGATCCATGGAAAATTAGAATTACAAAGAACGTTCCTGATTTTGATGGCCAAGCCTATAAAAAATACCCGAAACATAATTTTGTTTATGATAAATTATGGATTTGTAAATCGCAAAATGTAAGATCCGGTACATTAGAAGATTTAATTGAAAATAGATATAAAGCTCAAAATTATCCCATCTTTATAAAACCCAGGTGGGGTCATAAAAGCGCGTCCAGCAAAAACTGTTATAAAATTCATAGTTATGAAGAATTATTAAAATACAAACATATTCCTCATATGATGTGGTCTGAATTTATAAAAGATACAGAAGGTATGACAGATTTTATGGTACATAAAGGCAGTATCGTTCATCAGATAACCTATAAATATTCAGATACACAACACGGTGTAGTAGCAGACGATTGGAAATATATATCACCAGATAATCAACCGCCGGAGTATGTCGTTAGTTGGATCAATACCCACATGAAAGAATATACAGGAATATGTAACGTACAGTATAGAGGTACAACTATAATTGAAGTAGGGCTAAGATGTGCTCGTGGAGGAGCTTATATTTTAAATACTAAAAATCATGCTTTAATTAAAGCAATTAACGAATTATGCGATAACGAAACATGGGACTTTAATACCAGTAGAGATTTTGATTTTCAACCTTATTATAGTTTTAAATGTTTTACTACAACTCCAATAATATATTTATACCCTCAACATTTACTCGATTTTACTATGAATCAAAACGATTGTTTGGAATTTTATGAATATTATTTTGAACCATCCGGTAAAGATGGCATGGTATTTTTACAATTTTTACACGAAGATTTCGATAAAGGTAACTCACTTAAATCAACTATAGAATATGGCTTCTCTTTTACACAATTTATCTTTTGTTTATTGTTTTTAATTATCCTGGTATGTTTCGCTTTTCAATTAAAGGATAGATTTAAAATACTTACAGTAATTTTACTTTTGTTTTCTACACGCTTTATCAACGCACTTAACACTAGTTACACACTTTACAATGCTCAAAAACAAAGTTTATTTGGATGAGCTGGAGAGATTTAAATCATACCCAAGGTATTTCATCGTTGTTTTTTATATTGTTATATTTCACCCATTTTAATAATAACCATATTTGATATTGTTTTTCATCTAACGTATTTAAATTATTTATTATATTTAATTCTTTACCTATAAATTTGTTGTACTCAGGATGACCTTTGTAATGTGTTCGAGTATTTGGATCCAAATTAAGTTTTTGAATTCCTTCCAAAGTAGGCATAATTTGAATATTATACGGCATATTTACATCATATCCTACATCTCTTAAAACCTTATTATTTTTAAATTGTTTAGGTATACAATGATGGTCTTGTACGTATCCTGTATATTTCATTGCTTTTTTATATGATTTTCTATTTTTACTACCATATCTAAACTCCATACTTGAATTATTAAAAACACTATAGTGTACAACGGGAAATACACGTTTAAATATGGGAATCATTAAAAATGGTAAATATCTCATTAATATCTATAAATATTATATATCCGCAGATTCTAAATTGTTTTCCCTTGACTGACGAAGTGCATCCGATAAAGCCAATACAGCAGCCTCTCTTGTTTCTTTATCGTCTTCTTTTACAAGATACACAACATACAAACTACATATACTTGTAATTCCTAAAGAAATTATATCAAATATATATTGTAAAATACTCATTTTATACAATAAAGTATCTGAAAGTTTATCAATACAAGATATACCATAAAATAGTAAAGAAGCCCAAATAATATACCACGTTTTTATAACAATAATATAAATATTTGGAAGCAATATAATTATTAACTTGTTTTGATTTATTTTTGTTTTTAGTTTTATAACAATAAAATTCGTTAATAATGATACAAACATATACGACCATAAATCTGATGTTTTACAAATATCACGCTCTTCTATGTAATTTGTATCTATTAACGCTTTTATTGCAAATGAATAATATAAAAGTCCAAATATAACCATTAAACCCCTTCCTGTTATAGTAACTATTTTTTCACAGTTTACCTTTTTTTTAGAGTGACCGAGATTTCTATTGGCGCCTTCTAACGTTTCGTAGCTTGCTTTTGATTCAGTCATTTCAACATTAAAATCACTAAAAGACATTATAATATATTATAAAATGATTCTTTATAATATTTTATTATAAATGAAATGAAAAATTGAAATAAATTAAACACAATAAATACTAATACAATAATTATGGATTTAGCACAACGAAAGCTAACGAAGGCAGAATGGGAAGGCATAGAAATTCCTATTCATAACGATGAACAAAAAATTACACGTATGCTTAAAAATGGTTTCAACAATACCTCTATTCTAGTTAATGATACATTATCACTTTATGGTTCTATGAAAATAGAAACTTCCCCAGAAATGACCTTGCATTTATATGAAAAATACTTTGCTACCCGTGTTGAAAAAATGAATAAAAAATATGCTTTAGATTTTATCCGAGAAAAAACTAAACAAGGTAAAATTAAAAAAAAAGACATTATACGTATCGATAATTTCAATAGAACTATAGAAAAAGAAAAAGAAAATATTTATGAATACATTGTGTTAGATCTAATAGAATCTTTGGTTAAAAATGAAAGCAAGAAAAATGACAAATTTGTATTTCACTATTACACTATACATCATATGAATAAATTAAATATACATAATATTAACGATGAATTTAAAAAAGTTATCATGTATGTTTTGGAACGATACCGGGAAAAAATCAATATTACTCATCTACTTAAGCATTCTAGTGAAGTCATAGAACATAACAAATTTCTTTGGAAATATGCTAACATCGGTTTATATAAGCACCAAAAAGAGATTTTTACTATATTTAAAAGTCCTGAACCAAGACTAGCCTTATATATAGCACCTACAGCAACAGGGAAAACACTTACCCCTATTGGATTAGCTGAAAAATATCGTATCATATTTGTATGCGCTGCTAGACATGTTGGTTTGGCTTTGGCAAAATACGCGATTTCATCACAAAGAAAAATAGCCCTTGCGTTTAACTGTGATTCTGCTGAAGATATACGTTTACATTATGCCGCTGCAAAAGATTTTGTACGTAATAAGCGAACAGGGGGAATTAGAAAGGTAGATAATAGTAATGGAGAAAACGTTGAAATTATTATTTCGGATATTAAATCCTATTTATCAGCTATGTATTATATGCTTGCGTTTAACAAAAAAGAAAATATAATATTGTTTTGGGATGAACCCACTATAACCATGGATTATGAAAATCATTCCTTTCATGAGATTATTAAAAAAAACTGGACTGAAAATCTTATCCCTAATATCGTTTTATCTTCTGCTACATTGCCAAAAGATTATGAAATAAATGAAACTATTGGTGATTATCGTGCGAAGTTTGGAGGTAAAGTTATCCCCATCATTAGCCATGATTGTAAGAAAACTATCCCAATTATTCAATCTGATTGCAGTGTTTATTTGCCTCATAAATCATTTCAACCGTATAAAGAGGTTGTGGAATGTGCTGTTTATCTGGAAAACAACAAAACCTTACTAAGATACTTAGATCTTAGTGAAATTGTCCGTTTTGTAGAATATGTTTCTGAAAATAAATTTATTAAAAGACAACAGTTATACATTGAAAATTATTTCCCATCTATTGATAACTTAAACATGTATGAAATAAAGCTATATTATATCTTGATATTACAAAATATTCAACCTGATAAATGGGATATAATATTTCAGTATTTTAATTCAAATGTTTATATTCCACATACATCTAATATTCATATTGTATCAAAAGATGCTCACACTTTAACCGATGGACCTACCATCTTTCTTGCAAATGATATTGAAAAAATAGCTAAATTTTGTTTGAAGGAAGCAAATATTCCAGAAACAACTCTTCAAAATCTTATGAAACAAATAGAAGTAAATACCTCGTTATCAAATAAAGTTCATAAGTTAGAACGTGATTACGAAGACCTTGATAATAAAGAAAATGAAAAAGATAAAGAAAGGGAAAATTCTGGTAAAAAAGTGACCCCTGAAATGAAACATTTAAAAATAGTTATGGATGGTTTAATACAACAAATTAAACCTATCTTCTTGGAAAATATTTATGTTCCAAATAGGCAAGCACATCTTGATAAATGGGCTTCAGATAAAAATTATGAAAATACTTTTACATGCGATATAAGCGAAGATACCGTAATTAGAATAGCACAGCTTACTGATATTAATTCGATATGGAAAATTCTATTAATTATGGGTATTGGTGTTTTCACAGAACATCCAAGCATCGCATATACAGAAATCATGAAAGAATTAGCAGACTCTCAAAAATTATTTATGATTATTGCTTCATCTGATTATATATATGGTACTAATTATCAATTCTCTCACGGATATATTTCAAAAGATTTATCTGATATGACCCAGGAAAAAACCATTCAAGCTATGGGGAGAATTGGTAGAAATAAAATGCAACAACAGTATTCTATTCGTTTTAGAAATGATGCAATTATTAAAACGCTGTTTGTAGCCGAACAAAATCGACCAGAAGTTAAAAATATGAATTTATTGTTTTGTTCTTAAATATAATAAATATACGTTTAAAAGTATTTAAGAAAAGAAGTCGATAATAAAATAAATGAATAAAGGATATAATACACAAAATGATTTACTTATGACTAACTTATTGCAATTTTATAAAGATGAAGCGAACTTACAAACTATGTTAAGTATTATTAACGGAGAATCTAAAATATCACTAAGAATAGTGGATTGGTTTGCTACAAATTATGCTAAAAAATATTTTACTGTATATCTAATTGACAAACAAAATGAAACCTTACGATTTAAGGTATATAATGACTACAAACTTAAACTTAAAGCATATTCAAAACGTAGATTTGACCCTTTTTGCAGATGGGAAAGAATAAATATTCCTTATAAAAATAACACCTTTATTCAAACTACCATCGGTCAATTAAATTTTTTTAAATGGGCTTTGGAAAACAATGTTATCAATTTTATAGAAGAAAATTACGCGCAAATTGAACTAGATATGAATAAAAGAAACAGCACTTCAAAAAGAAATACCACTTCCATATCAGGAAATACCGCCGGTAAAACCAGGAAAAAAAGAGAAGAATTATCAGTATCCGCCGTTAAAAGTATTAAAAAAGAAGAAGTTGAAATTGTTGTTCGGTTTGATTAAAATAGTTTACTATATATTATATTTTATACATATAATATATAATGTCAAATACTTATACAGTTAGGCGCTGCAATTTAACTACTGGAGAAACCACACTTGTAACTATTAATAGATCTTGGCAAAGATTTAATCCTCCAAATCCTTATACAAGTTCAACCCATACAACACAGGAATTAAACATGCGTAGAAAAGCCGAAATATTGCAATATAAAAACAAACAACCTACTAGCAATAGTTCATCCACTAAAAATATGATATTTTCTAGAATTGCTAACAGTAAACGATTTACTAACCGTGCTACAAATAACATCTGTGAAAATATAAAAAAACCATCTTCCGCATCAAATGTTCCTGGAAAATTACCTCTATTTTTTAATTCTTCTGTTCCATTGACACGATTTGGATCGCCTTTAAGAACATATCTCTAATTTATTTGTCTGCATTAAAATTTCTGATGAATTCTAAATCATTTGTGAATTTATCAAACAATTCTTTATCGTCGTCAAAATTATATACATGCTTTTCGCGATCTCCCCATTTAGGATAATCCGTATAATCCTTATTTAAAAACTTATTAATCTTTGCTCTTCCAGCATCAGTAAAAAATTCCTGAAATGTTAAAAACATTACATTTTCCTTTTTTGCTACAGTCGTCCAATTTTTAAACTGCTTTATCATTAAGCTTAATAAATTTTCATCCGAGAGATTACCTGGACTACCATTAGATAATTTAACTTGATTATCTTTCCAACATACACTTCGCCGCCTTCGCTGAGAACAAAATGCATCCCGCGCATCTTTATTATACATATAAATAATCGGTATATCTAGATCTATCGGCTCCGGACAATGACAAATTAGTTTTTGCCAGCAGCGAGGTCTAGTTTTTAACCCTTTTTTTTGTAAAAATTCTACTAAAGTATTTGAACCAGATCCACCAAAACTAACTACAGCTACTTCTAATTTTTCTCTTTTAGCTACATTGGGTAAATCCTCTAACTTATAAATAGGCATTTATATATTATAGGTTTGAATTTTATTATGGATTTTAACTTATTTTCTCCCAGTTTTCATGTTTTCAGGAACCCCATTTTTTCCTTTCACTACAGGTCTATTTTCCGGAGGAACTATGCTTTCACCTTTTACTAATCTCTCTCTTGCTTCCCATAGTTCTTTATATACTAATTCTGTATGCTTGTAATATTCTTCTAAAAATTCCGCAATAAATTCCGCATAATTTTTAGCATTTTTATAATTATCTCTCCAGCGCTTCGTAACATAATCATATACAGGTGCTTGGAATTGTTCTATCCAATGTATTAAACGGTCTATTATCCGTGGCATTGTTTCTATTCCAACATTTTTTACTGTAATATCATCTTTTATTAATTTATGTATTAATTTTTTATTTGGAACAAACTTACATAATCCATTTACCAATTCTTGTATTATAACTGTAACATGTTCTACATCAGGAGGATCTTTAGATAAATCATCTTTTATTTTAGAAAAAAAAGCTTTTTTATATTGTGTCTCTAATTGGATTTTAAAGTTTTCCATTTACTTAATAAATATTTCTTATTTTAATATTATTTATAACACTAAATAGTTATGCATTATTAATCGATGTTTCTACATCACTTGAAATCTTTCGACACGTGTAGAATATAACAAATATAATGATTGTAATAATGCTGTATTGCAAATAAATGGTTACTTCCACCATCTTAAACAGCAAGGTATCTGATAGCTTATCCTGTACGCAAGTATTCCAAAATTCAATTGAACCCCAAGTGCAAAGAGATACTGTAATAATCAATGATACTGCAGCAGTCATAATTGTTTCACCTGTATCCTTTTCTCTAGCACCTTTTTTTGGAGTATTTCCAACTATAATGTTTATAATAAGAACGGTCAATAGATAAGACCATAAATTACTATCACTACATCTGTTTTGAACGGTATTGTGGCTAATTTCTGTCAAACTTATAATTGAAAATACATAATAAGTTACTGCACCTCCAATAAGCCCGAGCAACAATACGCATAAACTACACGCTCCTGATAGCTGAATGCATCCAATACAAGAAGGATCCCAACTAGCTTCTTTACTTTTTACTACAGTTTCAGTAGGAACCTTTGGAGCTAGACCCTCTTCAATTATCGCGAGATTTTGTTGCATGGTTCTAGTTGCTGGTCCGTTCTCAGTGTCGTACATTGTGGTTAAAACATTTAATATCTAGTTTAGAGGTTCAATTTTTTTGTTTAGATTTAAAAATAAAATACTTAATGTTATTCAATGGGAAATAAACTATCTATTAAAAAAATGAATTATGAAGATATTCAAGAGATTATTATTAAAAAATATGATTGTTTATTAATAAACACACTACCTATCTATAACCAAGATTTTTTAATTTCTAATTCACTTCGCGCAGATTTAGAAGAAAATGTTATCAATACTCTTTTATATAAAAATAAAAAAAAGAAAATAATCATATACGGAAAAAATTGTAATGATTTAACCATATACGAAAAATACCAGCAATTAAGTGATTTGGGTTTTCAAAATATTTATATATATCCAGGAGGATTGTTTGAATGGTGCTTGTTACAAGATATATATGGAACCGAAATGTTTATGACCACTTCAAAAATTAACGATATATTAAAATTTAAACCACCCTCTCTTATTAATAAAAATGTAAATAATTACATTTTAACAAGATAAAAAATTGAACTTATAAATGCTTTAAAAACTAAAGTCAATATCATTATGGCCGAAATTGTTTCACAAGAAAGCCCACCATCCAGTCCTACTAGTGTTATGTCTTCAATAGAAATTAAATTTGGTGATATAATAAGTCTGGAAAATTTTAACGCTAACACAGAACAAGGTTTTCTGTATCTCAAGAACCGAGAAAATAACCCTTATACATCTATCAATAGCGGAATAGCACTTTCTGAATTTTTGAGCTATAATGAAGATAATATCGAGAGACTTATCCAACTGTTTTGCTTAGCTGTGACTTTACTATGTCAGACTAAAGATAAACTAGAAAATATACAAACAAATGATGGTAGAAGTGTATATGATGCTATTATAGAAAAAACTTTTGACACGCTGGGTGAAAAATTAGAACTTATTACTTAATCTTCATAGTTATCACGATTTGAAAGTATTTCTTTAACATATCTCTCGTAAGGAAAATTTTTGTAAAAATTAAACATTTTTTTTTCGCTTTCGTCTCTAGAAAATGTAGTCAAGAAATTAGAAATATCCTTTATCCATTTTCTTACTACTATACTATTCTTAAAAATATTATCGTCACCATTTAATTTAATAAACATGTTCTTTGAACTTTTTAGCCAGTTATCGTGATATTTAGCACATTTCAATAAATAAGATGTATCTACCTCTTCTCCACGACGGTTTCTTGTTAGTATTCTTCTATAACATATATGAGGGTCCGTTTGTAAATAAATTACCCCGGATACCGGTAATTCATCGATAAATTCGTTGAAACATTGTAAATATATCTTATATTCTATATCCGTTATGTTGTCTTCATCATACATCATTTTACAAAATACTTCTCGATCTGACATTATACTTCGCTCTGTTATTATTATTACATCGGGATTTTCTTTTATTATTTTTTTGATTTTCTGAAATCTTGTGATTAATGCTAGCATTTGAAAAGAAAAAGAATATGCCTTTTTATTTTTGTAAAATTTTGTTATTATATCTTCATTTGATTTTTCATCTGTTATATTTGTCCAGGTATTTACAGGTTCTTCTAAAATTACTAAATCTCCCTTGTAATGACATTTTAATACCTCTATCAATGTTGATTTTCCAGAACCTATATTACCATCTACGCTTATGATTATCGGTGGCATTTAATATATATTTATATTATAGATTAATTATTAATACGTTATTATATAATATATTAAAAATGGTTAAAATTTGATTATTAATATAATATATGAGCGACGAATGCCAAGAATTGAAAAATATTAAATATCAAACAATGCTACTCACAGGCAACGATAAAATTAAGGAACCTAATGAAACCATTAAAACAGATGGTATACATAGTTTCTTAGAAAATGAAACAAATATTAATAAAAAAGAATCTTGGAATAAATTAAATAAAACTACTAAAATAAAACTTTTA
>MDTE01049265.1_pt1 | contig 25343 bp, 19 predicted proteins | sample 811231 | NCBI WGS metagenome assembly MDTE01 (sample SAMN05326651, study PRJNA326480) | marine metagenome | isolation source: seawater | place: Indian Ocean: Red Sea | collected 2010
AAGAGATGATCGACCATCACCTGGTCAGTTACGTCAATCCCGACGTGATTCACGCGGGCGGGATTACGGAATGCAAAAAGATCGCTTCGATGGCCGCCGCGCACTTCATCGATGTAGCGCTCCACAACGCCCAGAGCCCTGTAATGACGCTGGCTGGGCTGCACGTCAACGCCTGCAGCACCAACTGTGTGATCCATGAGTTCAACCAGGCGCGAAAATACGCACCCTGGGAAGAGAATCTCTACGGCGGTGTCCACATTGCCTACAAAGACGGTTACGCATCTCTGCCACCCGGCCCCGGGTTGGGCATCGACATCGACGAAGAAGAGGCCAAAAAGCATCCAGCGCGGCCCTTCGCCAGAACGCGGGGTACGCTGCAGTGGCCCGATGGTTCGGTCGGAGACACCTAAAGGCAATTCCTCTCCTCCTGGCAACTGACCGTCGAGCTCACAGCGACTGGGCTCGGTTTCTCTCCTCCTCGCGAGATCCACTGATGACTCCTGACAATGACGGTGCCGCGCGGCGCGCCTATTGGGCCGAGCAGATGCAGGCGGGCTACGACCTGATCCAGCAAGTTCTGCCGTTCGAAATTGTAGAATGCCACGAACCATTCGCCTCGATTGTGGACGCCGCCGCCACGGCCGATGTGGAAATGGAATTCTCCGGCACCAAGATCGCCGGGGACCTGGAGCGGGTCTTCTTCATCCGCGCAGGACTGGTGGACCAGGTGATCACTGTCGGCCAGGCGATGAACGCGCGGGGCTGGATCCTGAAAATCGAGGACGCGTTTCGGTCGCTGGAAATGCAGGGACAACTGGTCCGCAAGCAGGACGTGTTCGACGCCATTCTGGAAAAGTGTATCTGGGAAAATAATGGGGAAGTGCCCGCATCGGAACTGATTTTTCATCGTGCCATGGTGTTGATTGCCAATATTCCCAAGACCGGCACCCACATGTCAGGATCCGCCATCGACATCTCGGTGCTCGATCGCCAGAATGGCGGCGAAATCTGGCGGGGCGGGCCCTACCTGGAGATGAGCGAGCGGACACCGATGCGTTCGCCTTTCGTCACACCGGAGGAACTGCACAATCGGCTGGAGATCACGGCGGTCCTGGAAGACCACGGCTTCATCCACTTTCCCTTCGAATTCTGGCACTTCAATCAGGGCGATGCGTTGGGGCACGTGCTGGGCGGCCAGACCGGACCCGCCCGTTACGGTCCGGTCGACTGGGACCCGGACAGCAACCGGGTCACCCCCTGCGCCGATCCACTGGCACCGCTGCACTCGCTGGCGGCCATCGAAGAGGAAATTGCGGCGGCGATCGCCCGCCGCCAGGCGCGCATGGAACAGGACCGTTAGCCGCTGCGTTTACAAACGAGGCGGCTGGCCCTGCCGGGAAATGCCAGCCGATCTCCATTACGACGACCCGCTCAGAGCGGCGGCCCAAAACAGTACCAGGCAGGCAACGACAACCCAGACCCCCATCGAAACCGACCAGACCACCATGGTGACTTTCAGGTCCCATTGGCGCGTCATCGTCCAGCCATAAATCAGCGCGATCACTGGACCGATCCCAAATGGTGTCGTCAACAGACAGACAATCGCCAGTGTCGATTCCTCGTAACGAAACATCTTGACCAACACCAGGATGTAACAGACGACCGCGGTCAGGCCTATAACCACATCCAGACATACCAACGCGAAAACGATATTCAGGAAAAACACCCGCAGCTCCTTCGTGGCCCACCGGTAGTCATCCCACGTCTTCAATCATCGTGGTTTGCCGCCTCCATCGGGTCGCTTTGAAACTCGCGTGCTACGTCGATTGGCCTGCTGTCATCGGTTGCTTGTTGCCGTCACGACAACATCATACTCAGCATGTGCGGAATACCATAAGCCAGTCCCACGTTCACGCCAATCATCGAAACGGAGAGAATCAGCCCGTCCGCTATCTCCCGCTCAAACAACAGCCCAGCCGCCCAGCTCATAATCCCCAGAAACACTGCCAGGCCCAAGAGCCCCGCAAAAATGAACATCATGCCAGACGCAACCGCTATAACCACAATGGCAACGATTCCAGCAATCCAAGGTATTAATTCGAAAGCAGCACAGCGCAGCAACATGCCTTTCGTACCAAACCGGGTAAACGGGTTGTCATTGTCATCCGCCGTTAGCCAGACCACCCCAATCGTGATCACATACGAAAACGAAAAGGTAAAGAAAAACGCAAATAAAGTAATCATTGAGTCACACTCCTGAAATCTACGACTGCCGACGAGCGCTCATGACAACGCACACAACGCGACAACCGCAATCGGCGGCGCGCAACGAAGTACCACGCCCTTGACCGCCAGCAAGCACGTCATCACGGCTGGCTATTCGGCTACTGGCAAAAACAATAGGAACCACTGATGCAGGCGCCGAGTGTAAAATGGAACTTCTTTTACACTCCCCCCATGGTGACTGTTACTGGATGCAGCGAGTGAGCCAGCAATCCAAGAACAACGCTTGCCTGGGGACCATGCGGCAAACTGTCCCCCGCCGTGGAGCGGAATTCAGTTTGCCGTGATGCCTGAAAATGGAGAACCACCATGCGGCGCGTGATGCTGACCGTACTGGCCCTGACCTTGACCACCGCAACACTGCCGGCCCAGGACAATCCTGACTGGGTCCGCGCGACAGCAGCGGCCGCCTGGCAACCGCGCGACTCGCAAGGGGAACTGGTCTACCGTGATCAGCTCTGGATCTTCGGGGGCTGGTTCAATTCGTTCGCCGCACCACCCCGCGACGTCTGGAGTTCTGCCGACGGCAAAGCCTGGACCAAGGTGACCGCCCAGGCACCCTGGATACATAGCGATCTGCCGATGACCCTGGTTTTTGCCGACAAGATGTGGATGATGGGCGGGTGGTACAACGGACGCCTCAAAGGCCACTCCGCCAGCAACCAGGTATGGTCGTCGACCGACGGGGTTACCTGGGACCAGGCGACCGCCCGCGCCGGCTGGTCACCACGCATCGCCGCAGCCACGGTGGTCTTCCAGGACAAGATGTGGCTCCTGGGGGGTACCGAGAACTACTATTTTGGCGATCAGAAAAGTCTCCGGAACGACGTCTGGTATTCGTCCGATGGCCGCCAGTGGCACCAGGCCACAGCCGAGGCTCCCTGGGCACCTCGCGCCTACCACCAGGCGGTCGTGTTGAACGACCGGATCTACCTGTTCGGCGGCGGAAACTACGTCCCACAGTACGCCGCCTACCACGATGTCTGGAGCTCCGCCGATGGCATCCACTGGAGGCGGGAAACCGCATCCGCGCCCTGGTCACCGCGGCTCTGGTTTTCCGCGGTGGTCTACCGCCAGCAGATGTGGGTGCTGGGAGGCTGGTCGAACAATCCCTCGACCAATTGGGGCGATGCCTGGTACTCAGCCGACGGCAGAACCTGGCGAGAATTCAAAACAGACGTCGTCTGGAAGGCACGACACGAGCACTCCGCGCTGGTGCACCAGGATAAGCTGTGGATTGCCGGCGGCCACGCCCGCCCACTGAGCAGCGAGGTCTGGTCACTGCACCTGCCCGCCAACTGGCCCGCTGAACCGTGAATTCCAGGCAAACCGTGGCCGTACACGATACGCTTGCTCTGGCCTGTCTCCCGCGGCAGGCAATACACGGTCCGACGGCTGCACTGAGCGGTGGGGCCAGGGGCACCGGGGAAATCGCCGGCACGCTCCCCGCAGAACCCCGCATTTGGCCCACTCTTTGGCACAAGCAGGCTCTTTTTTCCGTCTCTCCCCTACAAACCGAACCGATCGTCCGGCTTTGTTTGACGCCACCAAGGACGCAAATTAGGCTCGATTAAGATGCCTGCTGCCGCTTGAAGTGATCCGATCAACCGAGTGGCAACTTGCCTGCGGCCCACGCCGCCGTGACTCCCAGGGGCCACCGCCTTGAATAACACCGCGCCCATTATTTCGTTGCAGCAACTCTCCAAACATTATGGGAGCGTGCGGGCGCTGGATGGACTCAATCTGGAAATCAACGCGGGGCCAACAGGACTACTGGGAGCCAATGGGGCCGGCAAGACGACGCTCTTGAAACTGCTGCTGGGACAACTGGTTCCGGACGCGGGCACGGCACACATCGCCGGGGCAGATCCGTTGCGGCGTGACGACCGTCTGGAGATCCGCCGCGTCGTGGGTTACATGCCGGAAAATGACTGCCTGCTGCCCCGCCACAACGGGATCGAGACTGTGATCACGCTCGGTCAGTTATCGGGGATGACCTATCACGACGCGATGAAAAGAGCCCACGAAGTACTGGACTACGTCGGCCTGGACGAAGCCCGCTATCGTCAGATGGAAGAGTATTCCGGTGGCATGAAACAGCGTCTCAAGCTCGCGCAGGCCCTGGTCCACGACCCCGATATCCTGCTCCTTGACGAACCCACCAGTGGACTGGACCCCAAGGGCCGTCGGCACATGCTCGACCTGGTACACGACCTGGGGCACCAGCAGTCAAAGAGTATTCTGCTCTGTTCGCACCTGCTGCAGGACATCGAAAAAACCTGTCGTCACGTCGTCGTGCTGCACCAGGGAAAAGCCCTGCATACCGGTGCGCTGGACGCCATGACCCACGATAAAGAAACCTGGATGCGCGTGGAGGTTGCCGCACCCGCCGAACGGTTTGTCCTGCGTATGAAAGAACTCAACATGGAGTTTGAACGCGAAGCGGCACAACGCTTCCGCATCCAACTCGAAGACGGTGCAGAGTACGGCGACGAACTGTTTGACCTGGCGTTGGCCTGTAGCACGGCCGTCACACGCCTCACGCCGATCCGCTCCTCATTGGAAGAAGTGTTCGTAGCAACCTTGGAGGACGACGCCGCGTCCCGCGCGCGTGACGAGGCACAGCACTAATGGCAACCACGAACACCGAACTCTACCAGCGTTTTGGAGGCCAACTACGGGTGGGCATCTGGCGGTTCGTGCCGCTAACCCTAGCAGGCATTCGCACCACCGCCAAGAAAAAAATCCCCCTGATCTTGCTGTTTGCACCCCCGCTCATCGGAACCGTAGTTTTTTCATTCCTGGTGTACGCACGATATGCGCCGGAAGCGATCGTTCCCGAACTGGGCGCAAATCAAAACATGGCCGAACAGATCTCCAATCGGCTCGCGGAAAATTTGGGAGTCAAACGCCAAATTGTCGAGTTTACGCGCGTGTTACGCGTGTTCACCATCCTGGCAATCGCCTGGTTCGGTTCCGGATTGTTCGCCGAAGACCGGCAATGTGGTGCACACCAGCTCTACTTCGCGCGGCCGATCACACGGCTCGATTACTTCCTCGGCAAGTTCTTTACGGCCGCGTTCTACGGTGCCGGTACAGTACTGATCCCAGGAATGACGATCTGCCTGGTGGCGGTGCTCTCTTCACCCAATTGGTCGTTCTTGACCGATGAATGGGAGGTCATCCTGAAAACTGCCCTGTACGCGATCTGCTGGATCAGCGTTGTCACCCTGGTGGTGCTATGTGCCTCAAGCCTCGTCAAACGCCGGGCCTTCGCCTTGATCGGCGTGTTCGCATTCTTCATGTTCCCCATGTTCCTGGCAATGCTGCTGGGAAGAATCACGAGCAACCCAAAATTCTTCGCCCTCAGCACACTGATCAACTCCCGACGGATCGGCTACTGGCTGTTTGACATTGCCAGCTCACGTCCGCGGCCCATGTTGTCCTACGATCTCTGGCTGGCGTTTCTGGAAACCGGCACAGTCGTAACCCTCTGTGTGGCAATCGTCGCGTTCCAGATTCGTCGCATGGAGGTGATCTCATGATCGTGGTCGCCGAAAACCTGGGCCGCTGGTACGGGCAAGTGGCAGGGCTTAACGAAGTCAGTCTCTCGATTGCCGGTGGAATCACGGGGCTGGTGGGGGTCAACGGGGCGGGAAAATCCACCCTGATCAAGTTGCTGGTCGGTGAAATACGTCCCTCACGGGGACGGATTCAGGTACTGGGGCACGAGCCGTTCGCGAATCGTCCATACTTCCGCAAGATTGGGTTCTGCCCGCAACAAGACGCGTTATACGATCAGCTGACGGGCTTCGGGATGGTCAAGTTTCTGTTACGCCTGTCGGGATTCTCCCCGGCGAAAGCCCGCCGCACTGCAGAAGCGACGTTACAACGGGTCGGTATGACCGACGCGATGCATCGTCGTATCGGTGGGTACTCCAAGGGCATGCGCCAACGGGTCAAGATCGCCCAGGCGATCGCGCACGAACCGGAACTGCTGATCTGCGACGAACCACTCAACGGACTCGATTCGGTCGGCAGGCGCGATATCCTGGAATTGCTCTCCGAGCTGGGAGACTCCGGAGTGCATATCCTGGTCTCCAGTCACGTATTACATGAAATTGAAAACCTCACGGAAAACATCGTACTGCTGCATCGCGGGCGTGTGTTGGCTCAAGGCACCGTCCCCGAAGTACGCGATCTGCTGACTCGCTTCCCACGACGAATCGAAATCAAGGCGGGCCGACCCCGACAATGCGCCGAGGCAATCATGCCACTGGAACATGTGCTGTCAGTTGGGATCATCCCGGAAACAGGAGTGATCAAAGTAGAGACACGCAACATCGATCAGTTCTACCGTGACCTGACAGCAATCGTGGCGGCGGGGGAACTAGAGATCGGCTCGCTGGAAGCGGTCGATGCGGGCCTCGAAGCCGTCTTCGATTACCTGGTTGATTAAGTGGAACAAACATGCTGCGCGCGACAATCATCCTCTGCCACTTCCACTTCTGGAGGCTCTGCTTCTCCAAGCGTCTGTTTGCCTGTCTGGCAGTCTCGGCACTGCCTGTGGCAGCCGCGTTTCTGATCAAAACGATCTCTCCCTATGTGGGACCGCCACCAGCGATCGAACTGGCCTGGTTCCTGATCGTGCAATTTGTGGTCCCGGTACTGGCCCTGATCCTGGGTTCCGCGGTGGTCGCTGAAGAGGTTGAAGACCGTACGATCGTTTTTCTGTTCACGAGGCCGATTCCCAGAATGACCATTCTGCTGGGACGCTGGCTGGCATCACTGGTCGTCCTCAGCGTGCTGCTGACCGCCTGCGTATTGCTCACCGTGCATTTCCTGGGTGAAAGTGCGGCGGACGATCAAGAACACGCGCTTCCTGCTGGAGCTGTCGTTGCCTTATGCCAGGTGGCGCTCGTCGGTGGTGTGGTGTACTCGGCGCTGTTCGCCGCCTGTGGGGCCCTGGTCCGCCGTCCGATTATCCTGGGACTGGGGTACACCTTTGCTGTGGAAGCCTTCCTCGGCAGTCTCCCGGGAAAGAACCAGGCGCTGACCATTCAATACTACCTGCGTAGCTATCTTTGTGGCCAAAATGACGCGATCCTAGCACGCATCGAACAGTTAACTGATAGCCGTAGCATCGAGATGGTCGCGCCGGGTGATGCCCTGCTCACCATGGCGTACGTACTGGTCGTCGCGCTCGTGGCAGGTTGCTGGACCATTTCACGGCGCCAGTATGTACTCACCTCATAGCAGCCCCCAGCGCGGAAGATCGACTCAGCGACCACTCACCTGACTTGGATTGTCTTTACAGCCAAGCGGGTCCAACTGACCCTCGGTCGGTTCCGCTCAGCAAAACCACGATTCGGTCAATCGCGGCGGTCTGATTCGGTCAGAGGAGAAACCTCTGGCCACATTGGACAGCGGGCGACCATGGGCGATCTCCTGGACTCGATAAAAGGTCGCCGCCGGATCCACGGCCGCCGCGGCATCGTCGGCCACCCGTCGTGCAACTTCTCGCTGTAACACGTCCATCCGTGGATCGGGGTGGGTCCACTGATAGCTCAAAGCCGCCTCATCAAGCTTACCGAGGTATGGCAGACAGGCGGGATGTTGCGCCAACCAGGAACCGGGAGGAATCAACAGCCGAATCGCGTACTGGACGGGGTCGATGTAATCAATCAGATCTTCTGTTTCGATCCATACCAGCAGCTGTTGAAATCCCTCCAGCGTCTCCCAGGGCGTAAAAGGGACCCAAGTGGGCCGCGGAGCAATCCCCGTTTGCCGCACCCGTTGTATCGCGGTCACCGCATCTTGACACGTATGCCCCTTATCCAGAATCTCGAGCACTTTGTCATTCAGCGACTCGACAGCGGTCACAATAAACAAACAACCGGCCGCAGCGAAATGCTCCAAGCGCGCACTCGGTTTGAGCAGGTGTTCTACTTTCGCCGTGAAGTCAAATGTCAGGTTGGGAAACTCCTGGTGCATCGTGTCCACGACGCGCAGCGCATGCCCCGGCCCGTTGAGAAAGTCAGGATCGCCAAACGTGATGTGCGTCGCGCCCTGGGCCACTTGCTGGCGAACATCGGCAAGCACGGTCTCGATTGGAACGACAAAAAAGCGGCGCCCGTAGACAGGGGGAATCGGGCAGTGGGTGCATCCGTACAAGCACCCCCGACTGGCCTCTGTGTACCCGGCAACACGGGTTTCACCGGCACTCTCCAAATGGGCATAGCGATCAAGTTGCGGCAAAGTGTCACGTGCAGGAACGGCAAACGGAAGTCGTTCCAGACAGGTCGCTGCCTGCTGGCCCGGACCGATGACTCCGCTGACCGTGGAAGTCGAATCAGACTCCAGTGTGCGCACCAGATCCAACATAGGTGCCTCCGACTCGCCACCCACACAATAATCGGCTCCCTGCGACAACAAATACGTCGCGTTCAGCGACGCGTACAATCCGTAACAACAAACGATTCCGTCGGGGTTCACTTCGCGAATGCGCTGGATCACCTTCAATCCCAACCGCAACGCTGTGTGCATCGGCACCGAAATCCCAATGAAGCGTGCCGCTTGCACGGCGGCAACATCCCATCCTTCGACCGCGATATCCAGCGCGGCTGGTGAGTACCCTGCGCGATTGAGATAACCTGACGGATGCGCCACGCCATACGGCTGATGGCCCAGCTCGTAACATGAGATCAACAAAATCGCGCCGTTGCCACGCAAGTCCACGGTACTGTTCGCCTCACTGCCAGCTTACTATCCCCGCACAACAACCATGACGCCCTGCGGCAACAAATCCCACTGCATCCGAAATGAGGCGCTCGTGGGCACTATCGGTGCAACAGCCACCCACTAACGCGACACACCACGGGCGCCATCCAGGCGTTCCGCACTCAGGGCGAACCAGACGCAGGCCGCGCCACTTGCTGCGGACTGGCAAGGTAGCGTACCAAATCGCGCACCTGTGAGTTACTGTAACTGCCTAGCATTCCCTCCGGCATCATGGACTTGTTGGAAGTGATTAACTCATCTACGTCACGCATCTGCAAACGAACCTGCGCTTGCTGGGTACGCAGCACCACGAAACGATCGTCCTGGTAGACAATGAATCCGCTGAACAAGCGACCATCAACCGTCAGTAACGTCGTCAGGCGATAGGCCGGATCAATGATCGCACTGGGATCGATCAGATTGCCGAGCACGTAATCCAGCTTCTGTCGTCCCGAACCCGTCAGATCCGGACCAATACTGCCACCTTCACCAAACAGCGTGTGGCACTTGGCACAGCTGCGATCGAAAATCACACGCCCTGCCGCGACATTCGCCTGCGCGAGATACTCCGGAGTCAAAAGATCCTTGTAACGTCGAATCGCATCAGCCTTGACAATCTGCTGCGACCCTCCGCTCCACAGAGCGCTAACCCGCTTTTCAATTTCAGCGCCTTTGAACGTTCGTAATTGCTGCAGCGCAAATGCCGACACCTCCTGGGTATCGAGGACACCCCGCTCTAGCGCGGTCAGCAACGTTTCCACAAAATTTCGACGACTGACAAGCACACCGATCACATCCTGCCTTGCTGACGGATCAAGATCTGCGTACACCGAGAGCAAAACTTCTGCCGTCGTCGAGTCGTTGTGCAGTGCGAGCGCACGAATCGCATCACCTCGCAATTTACCCGCGCCAACCACCAGTTTATGGAGCATCGCAACTGGCACCCCCTGCTCGACCCGCAGTAACGCCTGCAACGCGTCGCGGCGTCGACGAACAGGTTCTGCAGACTCCAGAACCGTTTGCCGGAGCCTGGCTAAGGCACGCGCATCGCCAAACAGCGTTGCCAGGCGTACGGCGACAGAACGGAGCCCCGCGTGGGAACTCGTGGCCAGTTCACGGTAGAGCGACGGCCAGCGCTGCGGCGCTGGTTGAGCGCCCCGGGGTTGTACTGCGGCGAGCATTCCAGCCAGCAAATCAAACCGGGTCGCATCGTCTGCACTGCGCAAAACCGCAGCCGTTACTTCCTCCAGCGGAGGGGCATCAACATCCAGCAGACGCCGTGCCACAAACCGTCTTAACAAGGGAATTCTGGCCGTCAGCGCCCACTGCAGCCCGCGCCGCACATCGGTCACCAAGAGTGGCTCAATCCCATACCAGATCATCAAGGGGAGGTAGCTATCCGCAGCGTCTTCGGCATGTCGCGCCAGGGAGGAGGCGATCTCCCAGCGTGGTTCCACCGGGATTTTCTGCAAAGCCGCTGCCAGCGCCAGGCGAACCTTGGCGGAGTCCTCGTGGCTTGCCAGGCGAACCAGCGCGTCCAACGCCGTCCGACCGGGAACCGATCGATCGACCAGAAAACGAATCGCCCAGCGTCGCACATGCAGACTCGGGTGCTGCAAGAAACGAACCAGCTCTGGTTCTGTGAAATCCTGCATCACAAACAGCGTCCAGAACGCTCGCAACCGCTGCGGATCGTCCTCACTCTCATCCAGAATACTCCGCAAACGCCGCCGCGCGGCCAACAGTGGAGCACCTGCAAGCGTCCGTTCCTGCAGGATCCGTCGCGCATGGCGCACAAACCAGGCATTGGAATGCAAGTGCAAATCTGCCAGCTGCCGGTCCGAAGCTGTTTGTAAATTGACCGGGCGCGGTGCTGGGGTTCCGTAGACAACCTTGAAAATACGGCCACTACTACGGTGGCTCCCATCACTGTCGTGACACTCACCCAGGTCATGCCAATCCGAAATATAGACACCCCCATCAGGACCGTACTTGATAGACAAACCGCGAAACCAGGCGTCATTGGCGTGCAGCGGATCATCGGCATGGACTCCCACGTAGGTCGAACGATGGGGAACCAGGCGATCGTTATTCACACGATTACCGTGCAGGTTATTGGTCAACAATGTGCCGCGATACTTGCCAGGCCAGTTATCTCCAAGGTAGATCATGGCGCCGCAGTGCGCATGGCCTCCGCCAGCCACAGAGTGGCGATCCTCGTGTTGTCGTGAACTTTGCCAGACACCACCGCCCCAATGCAGATGATCAGCAATCGACTGGATACGAGCGTAGGCGAAGGGATGCTGTTCTTCGGCGGCCCGCCCCTGGCAAATCATGCCCGGAACAATCTGCCACAGATGCGCGGTGACCGTATTCGTCGTGAACAAATCACCGTACTCATTGAAGTCCGCGCCCCAGGGATTGACCATTCCGGAAGCCACCACCTCAAACGTGTGGTGGTGGGGATGAAATCGCCAGATCCCACGGGCAATCACAGTCCGCTGCGGACGGGGGGTGCCGGGCCGACCAACGTAGGAACTCTCCGCCAGTCCAATAGCGCCATAAAGCCAACCGTCAGGACCCCAGTGAAAATTATTCAGTACATTATTCGTCGCTTTCTGAAAACCATCGAGCATCACAACGGGTGGTCCGTCGGGAACATCGTCGCCGTTGGCATCGGGGATAAACGTCAATTCAGGGGTATTGGCCAGCCATACACCGCCGTGTCCTACTGCAATCCCGCTCAAATAACGTCCGCGGCTCCAAAACACTTTCCGCCGATCAAATCGACCGTCGTGGTCGACATCTTCGAAAATCAGAACGCGATCCGAAGCAGCATCCTGCCGCCACTGGGGGTGCGAATAATTCTCGACAACCCACAGCCTGCCGCGATCGTCAAAGTCAAAGGCGATCGGGCGGCGCAAATCGGGTTCACCAGCGAACAGGGTTACCTGGAAACCGTCTGGAACGACAATGCGTTTGAGGGACTCCTGAGGAGTCAGCGGTACATCACGCGGATCCTGTGTATCGACGACACCAGGAGGTAAATCATCCGCGCGGCTGTCGAGGGGGAACGCCCCCCCGGACAACAAACCCAGAATCACCATCAGAGCGCCGGCGCGACCCGGCTGTTTTTCCGCCATACCATATCCCAACATGTCCCGATCTTAGCACGCCAACTCCGAGGGGAGCAATCGACCAGGGTAGATCGCCCGATGTTTCTGGAATCGACAGTGCTGCTGGGTTCCACCCCTTGGACCGCCGGCATCCAGGCGACGCGTACCGCGCAGCGATCGTGGCGCAGCTGACCCGTTACCGGTCTATCCCTGCTATGCTGTGATGCATAGCCCGATCATTTCCACCCATCCGTGAGCTTGCTGATGCTCCCTCTGCAATTCCTGCGACGTCGAGGATCCGCCTCCTCGGTCTGTGCCTGTGTTATCTCCTGCACGATCTGGAGTGTCAGCGTTTTCTGGCTCACATGCTGTGCCAACGCAGTGCCACCAGGGCTGGAACCGGTCTCCCCCGCAGAGGTCGAGATGGATGCAGAGCGGCTGGCCCATATCGACACCGTGGTCGCTGAAGGACTCGCGCGACAACGAATGCCAGGTTGCGTCGTACTCATCGGCCGACGCAATCGGATCGTCCTGGAAAAGGCTTATGGCTACCGTCAACTGCGGCCAACCAGGCAAGTGATGACTACCGATACCGTGTTCGACCTGGCGTCGCTGACAAAACCGATCGCCACTGCAACCAGCGTCATGCGGCTGGTCGAAGCGGGACGCATACAACTGTCCGATCCGGTCGCAAAACACATTCCCGAATTTGCATCCCAGGGAAAAGACAAGATCACGATCCTGCACTTGCTGACACATCAAGGAGGGTTGATTCCAGACAATGCGATCGGCGAATACCAGCAAGGACCGGTGCAAGCCATGCGCAACGTGATGGCCACCCAACCCATTGCCGATCCAGAAAAACGATTCGTTTACACCGACGTTGGCTTCATCGTACTGGCAGAATTGGTGCGACGGCTCACGGGACAGAATATTCACGACTACACACAAACAACCCTCTTTGGCCCACTGGGGATGACCGAAACCGGATACCTGCCGTCTGTCGCGCTACGACGGCGTGCGGCCCCCACCGAACAACGAGACGATCGCTGGATCCAAGGTGAAGTTCACGATCCACGCGCCTATCTGCTGGGGGGAATCGCTGGTCACGCGGGCCTGTTTTCCACCGCTCGGGACCTTGCTATCTATGCCCAGATGATGGCCAGTGGCGGAAGTTATCACGATGTACGGATCCTGCAATCCGAAACCGTAGAAACCATGACGCGCCACGTGGCGGTACCTGGAGCGTTACGCGCTCTCGGTTGGGATGTCCGCAGCGGCTATTCATCGAATCGGGGTGACCTGTTTAGCGAACGCGCTTTCGGACATGGCGGTTTTACAGGAACGGTTCTCTGGATCGATCCAGAGCTGGAACTATTCGTCATCTTTTTGAGCAACCGAGTGCACCCTGATGGCAAGGGCTCGATCAACCGGTTGGCTGGTCGCATCGCCACGCTGGCAGGCGCTGCCATCTTCCCGACACGCAACCCAGCCCGACCGACTACCAACCCATGACAACGGTCACGGCAAGCCTCCGTCCGGCAACTGCTTTACACCATTTTCACCTTGTGTCACGATGGAAACCTCACATCAACAACCGCCACAGTGAACCGTAACAATCTCCGGACGCGACAACTCCAAGGAACTCCCATGCGATTCAACCCACTGCCAATGGCATTCCTCCTGCTCACACTGCTCGCTGCTACGGAGTTGATCGCCGCCGAGGCAGACAACCCCCGGAAGAGAGTCAAAGCAGTTACGCCTGAAAACCGGAGCGACAAATGGTGGAGTGATCGCCACACACAAAAATTGAAAGCGTCGAAAGGCAAGTCCGTCGATCTGCTGATGATCGGCGACTCGATTACGCACGGTTGGGAAGGCCACGGAAAGAAGGTCTGGCAACAATATTATGCAAAACGCAATGCCTTTAATATTGGCTATAGTGGAGACCGCACTGAACATGTTATCTGGAGACTCCAGCACGGCGAAATCGACGCGATATCTCCACAACTGGCCGTCGTCATGATTGGCACCAACAACACCGGGCACCGTCAGGATCCGCCACAAGAGACGGCCGCAGGGATCAAACACATTCTCGCTGAATTAAAGCAGCGAAAACCGAAGATGAAAGTTCTCCTGCTGGCAATTTTTCCACGCGGTGCTACCGCGGACGACAAGTTGCGGAAGATCAACGCATCCATCAATGAACACATCAAAGAATACGCCGATGGCAAACGCGTCTTCTTCCTCGACTTGAACTCCGCCTTCCTGGATGACCGCGGAAAACTGCCAAAATCGATCATGCCCGACCTGCTGCACCCCCACGAAGCGGGCTACCGGAAGTGGGCCGAAGCGATGGAGCCAACCATCCAGAAATTGCTCGCCGAATAACACTCCGATACCCCCTGAAAGGGCGCCAGTCCACCTAACAACGGCGGCTGGCGCCAAGATACCCGGTTGCGAGAAATGGCCTGCAAACCGGGTACTCGTCGGTAGGGCAACCACAATCAACCCGAATGCACCAATGCTCCCCGACGATACCTGGCAACCGCTCCACGCTCTCGACAGCACAAGGTGGAATCAACGCGCGTTAGGGAGCAGTCGCAGACTGGGTCTGGCAACGCCATTACAGTGCCGCTCGTAGAATGGCTGTCAGGTCTTCATGGGCCACTGAGCGTGGACTGACGCGCAAAATACGTTTTACCGTAAACGCTTTGTCGGCCATCGCTGGTAACTGTGCTTCAGAAATACCCACATCACGCAAACGGAGTGGAATGCCAATGTCCGCATTCAGTTTTTCAACGGCCGCGGCCGCCCGCTCCACGGCGGAATCATCGCGTTGCACTGGATCACCTGACGCGAGCAACTCCGCAATCCGCGCCATTTGCTGTGGTCGCGCTGGTCCCGTAAACCGCATGACGTACGGCAAGAATAGCCCGCAACCCACCCCGTGTGGCGTGTGCACGGTGTCGTTGAGCGGGTACTCCAGCGCATGCACAACCGCGACACCCGAATTGGAAAACGACATACCGGCGAGCGTTGATGCCAAAGCCATGCCTTCGCGCGCATCGAGATCGTCACCATCATTCACAGCGCGGCGCAAGTTTTCTCCAATCAGGCCAATTGCCCGTTCCGCCAACAGATCGCCCAATGGATGACGTCCCTGATAGATAGTGGCTTCGCCGGCGGGAAGCGGAAATGCTTCGTTGTCCACCGCTGTATATGCCTCAACGGCATGAGACAGCGCATCAATGCCGCTGGCAGCCGTAACCGCAGGAGGACAGCTGACAGTCAGCAAGGGATCGACGACGGCAAATCGTGCCCGCAGGTGATTACTAAGGATGGAAAACTTGGCACCTTGATCCGTATCGTTCAACACCGCGGCCGCCGTGACTTCCGATCCGGTCCCCGACGTCGTAGGGACGAGAATCAGTGGAAAAACAGGCCCGGGAACAACTTGATCACCTGCGTAGTCTTTGACCGCACCACCATGTGTCAGAACCACTGCAGCGGCTTTCGCAATATCCATATTGCTACCGCCGCCGAGTCCCAACAGGACTTCCGCTCCACAATCTCGCGCCGCGGCAATCGCATCATTCACCGCATGCAGCGGTGGTTCGGGAGAACCACCGGCGAACACCTCGACCGTCACGTTCGCAGCACGCAGTGGCGCAGAGACACGATCGACAAGACCTGCCTCCAGGAGCGTTTGATCCGTCACGAGCAGAAGGCGTCGAGCGCCCATTTCTCGCACGCGATCGCCAATCTGGTCAACCGCATTCCTGCCGAATACCAATTGACCCGCGGTATTAAAATTCCATGTCGTACGCATACCCAACAACACCTCAAATGGAAAAGGGAACTTCGAGACTAAATCTCTGCACGAGGCACTTCAACGCGGTGACCGTCGCGGGCAGACAACGCCGCCGCATCGAGAACTTCCATCGCCCGCAGACCATCGAAGAAGCTCGGTTCCAGCCCAGTGCCAGCGTGAATACTTCGAACAAAATCTGCTGCCTGGTGGATGAATGTATGCTCATAACCAATGATGTGTCCGGGAGGCCACCAGCTGGCAATATAGGGATGGCTGGACTCCGTCACGAGGATCGTCCGGAACCCTTGTGCCGTGGGGGGATCTTCCCGCGAAAAAAACTGCAGCTCGTTCATACGTTCCAAATTGAAACACAGACTGCCCCGACTACCGTAGATCTCAAAGTAGTTGTAGTTCTTTCTCCCTGTGGCAAACCGGCTGGCCTCGAAGGACCCTAGGGCACCATTTTCAAACTCAACTACCATAAACGAGGCATCATCGACCGACACTTGACCGACGCCCTGACCGACCGCGGCCTCAAATGCAGCCTCCCGTTCTTCGTCCGGCAACGGACGCTGCTTGATGAACTGGGCCATCGTGCACTGAACGGTCTTGATTTCGCCAATCAAGTAACGTGCCAGGTCCACACTGTGGGAATTCAAGTCACCGTGAGGGCCATATCCGGCACGCTCCTGCTGTAAGTGCCAGGTGAGTGGAAACTCAGGATCGACAATCCAGTCTTGCAAATACGTTCCCCGCCAATGATAAATCTCACCAAGCTGTCCCTCTTCGATCATCTGTTTCGCCAACCGGATCGCGGGCACGCGACGGTAATTGTGACCAATCGCATGGGTGACCCCCGCCTGCTTGACAGCTCGACACATCTCGAGTGCCTCAGCGGCGCTTAGTGCCATCGGCTTTTCGCAGAGGATGTGCTTGCCGGCTGCTGCAGCGGCTTTCGCGATCTCGCAATGTGTGTCTGTCGGAGACGAAATATCGACAATGTCGATATCATCTCGTTCAATCACCTCGCGCCAAGACGTGGCTGTTTCCTGCCAGCCCCATCGTTGTGCAAATTCGGCTAGTCCCGCCTCATGCCGACCACAAGCAGTCTGCAGCTGCACTTCAACGGGCAAGTCGAAAAAACGACCGGCCTTGTGATAGGCGTTACTGTGCGCCTTGCCCATGAATTTGTAACCAACTATCGCAACTTTCAACGCGTCTGACATAGTCTCTTTCCATGGGTGTCACTGCTGGGCTGCCAACAGATCTTGCAAATAGTGCACCGCCTTCTCCACCGCTTCGACTTCATCCCCTGCGGGGTCTTTGAGAAAATCAATTTCCACGCACAACATCCCTTGATAACCGCCATCTCCCAGCGCTTTCACAACACCCGGCATGTCGATAATGCCATGGCCGGCGGCGGCACTGGGCCAGAAGGTCCAATCACTCGGCGAACCATGTGACGGATCGATGTCTTTGACGTGTGTCGCGTAGGTGCGACTGGCAAGCTTGCCGGCCGCAACAACCGGATCTTCAAAAACCCGGAGGCAATTTCCCGTGTCGAAGTTGACGCCCAAAAAGTCCGAGTCAACGCGGTCAAGGATCTCTAGAATTTCGTCGGCAGTGAAATCGATGTGATTCTCAATGGCCATACGAATTCCCAGATCCTCCGCCTTTTTGACACTCTCTTTGAGAATGGCCGAAAGTTTTTCGATTTGTGGACCATGCGGATCGTCCCGGAACATCAGACTGCTGCCGACGATACGCATCACCGTGCCGCCGACTGCCTGGGTCGTTAATAGATGCTGCTCCATCTCGCGCGCCGCCTCCGGCTTCTTCCCGCCTTCGAGACCATCAGGATGCCCCCAGGCAACCATCCGCTCCAGATTGTTCGCATCCAAAGCATCCTTGAGCTGTGCCAGGTAGTCCGCATCAAAACGGGGCATGAAACACGTTTCCAATGAAATTCCAGCGCCACCTACCCGGACGGTCTCCTCGATACACTGGGCAAAGTCCCAGCGGCGCCCCGGATCCACTTGATTCGGATAAATCTCGCCATAGAGACGGTGATAACTATAACTGTCCACGCCTACCTTCATGTTACGTCTCCGTGTTCGTCAAACCGCAAACCTCTGACCATCGGCAGAGCCTTCTACCTGTAAGTTTTTTCCGGCACACCCCATGCCACCCGGGCACGCTACTCTCTTTTAGGCGTCAATCCGCCAGGGCAGGTGGCTTGCTACGTTCAGCGCGCAGCACGCCTATCCTCGACCAGCAACGTGCCATTCATAACGAGCCAGTGTCCCGGAAAAGTACACAAGAACGGGTAGCGTCCAGGCTGCTCTGGTGCATGAAAGAAGATCGTAAAAGATTCACCTGAAAACACCACATCCGTATAAGCAAGCACATCCGAACTACGGGGAACATAGTGTCGCAATGCAGCCTCCGGATCAGAAACAAGTCGGTTCGCCAACTGGCCAACACGTCGCAACGTGCCCGGTTTGACCAGTGCCCAGTTGTGGGGCACCACATCCGGGTTCGCCAAAGTGAATTCAATCGGCTCACCCGGCTGGGCGCGCACAATTCGTGTCTGATAGGAGAGGTTCGTCCCTGTTTTGACCGTGATCTTGCGTGCCTTCTCCAATGGCGTCCGATACGGATTAGGAATACTGCGTGTGGCCATCGCCAGGTCGTTGAGAATGGGGTGCGGCAGGATCTTCTTCTCGGACGGACGGTAGCCGGGAATACTGGTCAACGGAGCGGCCAGCCGGTGCACCGTTGCGAACAACTCGTGTTCACGCCCCGGGCCTGACTTGACCAGCAAATGAAGCTGGTTGACCGGCTGTAGTGCAGGGATTTCCAGAAACAATGTGCGCTGATCGTCCAGTAAATGGGCCGCCACAATCGAGAGTCGATCGTGCCCCCGCACTCCCATGTGCTGGCTGGAAAATTCAGGGGAACCGTACGCACTGCTATACCGGTAATTCCAGCACTGCGCAAAGTGATTGCTGGCTTCGGTTGCGGTCTCGACATTCAGAGGCGCTGAAAAACGCAGCGCGATCCCATTCTCGTGGGCCCGAAACGCCACTGGAAGTTGGACTTCATCTCCCGTATAGCGAACCCGCTGAAAGCAGCCGTCATCCGTCGTGTACGTTCCCCAGCCTTGCATCCCACCGACATACAACTGACCGTCACCGGGGTGGAATCGTCCGCGATGCACTCCCGAACGAAACTCTCCGGGCAGTGGCACCACCGCACCCTGCCACTGTCCATCCACTTGATCCCGCAACACCATCAGGTGAGCGCCGGTCCCAAACGAGAAGTGAATCAACTGTCCTTGCAGCGGCCCCCAGCGATCACTGTCGACCAGTGTCTGTCCCCCGCTGGAGTTATCCAGGCCTCGCGGCAAGTAGACTAAAGGCAATTCGGGAGGACGGCCCGCACGGGGGCCACCGGCACCATGAAACGTAGGCTCCTCGCTCCCTGCAGAACGCACCGCACAGATCATCGAAGCAGGCGTCCACTCTCCTTCCGAGCAAGGAACGGTGATGGTGCCGTCGGGCAACAGCCCACAGCCGTCCGGATTGCGAAAGCCTGTCGCCAGCACTTCATAGCTTCGGCCATCTGCTGAAATCCGCAGCAGCCCCTCCGCACCGGAAGCTGTATAGAAACGGCCTTCGCGGTCGCGTTGCAAACCACAGATAAAATCGTGGCCGGCGGGAGAGGTGCGATACACGTTGCTGAAACACTCGTAGAAATCAGCCCGTCCATCCTTGTTGAAATCGTGCAGACGGGTAATCTGATCCCGCCCCAACACAAAAATGCCATCCTTGTCGATCACCATTCCCAGCAAATGATGTAACCCGGATGCGAACCGTGTCCAGCGTGCTGTTGTGGAAGGAAACTGAAATCCTTCCACACGCCACACATCCCCGTGCATCGTACAAATCATCGCCGAACCATCTGGCATGAAATGCAATCCACCCACAAAAATCTGTGCCTTCCAGGGATTGTCGACAGGTAGTTCGATCGTGTCGACCGCGTACGGTGCCGCTTTTCCCAGTCGGATAGACGTGTTCAATACCTGCGGCGGTTCCAGTGGCGGCTGGCGGGTTTGGTCGAAGAAAGGGTGCTCGGTGGCCGGCGCGACCAGACGTTGCAAACGCCCGTTCTTGACGGTGGGTGCATCGAGATAATCAACTTCACCGATGCGGTACGCGAACACGACCTGATTCCCCTGCCGGTAAAAGCCGCGATAGCGGTACGGTTTCTGCGGCCGTTCTCCTGGCGGGCGAGGGCCAGGTTTCCCATCCAATAACACACCATCCAGAAAACCATGCCGGAACGAGGAGAACTTGAGAAAGCCACCCGTCCAGAACGCATCATAGGTCAACGTGTCCGGGTTAAAACAAACCGCGCCTGACGGCGTTTCACCAAGCTGCACGCAGATACCACGCGGCACCGTGACACCGGCTCCACGAAAAATCCCGCACTGCACCGATCCCAGCAATGTGTCGTTCCAGCGTGGACTCGCCCAATACTCATCATTCTGGTTGCCCCAATGCCCCAGCTGCCCTCCATCCAGGCCGGGGTACTCCGCCAGTAGCATGGTGTGCGGCTGGTCGCGAAAGTGCGTGGCCTGCTTGGCGTAATAATCGTAAACCCGGTCACGGTTCACCGAGTGCTCCCAGCTAGGCCAGTCTGCAGGTTGCCGAGGTTTCCGTGGAACCTCAAATGAAGCCGGCTGATGTGCGTGTAGATGCGACAGCAAACTGTCGAGTTCACGCGGTTCGATTCCCTCCTCCCGGCCCAGTCCCAGCAAGAAAGAAAACAAGTCGTTGCGGTCGGTTGCGGACAATGCGGCCACCAAGTTGTCAGGCATCAATGTCCCCACTTCACGCTCCGCTTCAATCTCATCCACGGCAATGGCCACAGGTTCTGCGCCTGGCTGTGTGGGATCTCTGAACACCAACTGCCGTGCATCGCGGCGCAGCACGTAACCGCGGTGCGCCCGACCGTCCGCGGTCACAATCATGTGCGCCTTGTATTCCGGCGCCACGTGGTGTTGCGGCCACAACACCGATTCAATAATCTCCCGCGGCTTCCGCTGCCGCCCAAGCAAGGTTAACTCGGGTCCCACCGTGCCGCCATGCTGCGTAATTCGATGGCACGACAGGCAGGCCGTCCGCGCGGAACTAAACACCATTAAACCGCGGTGGGCTTCACCCTCTTGCCGCGCATTCGCAAGCAGCCGGGCAACGGTGGCAGCCGACGGTTCGGCGGGCAAACTTCCATGAAGATCCCCCGACTTGCCAGACACAGACGGCCGGCTCGCTGGACGCCACAGCAACAAAGTCGCCTCATCTTTTTCGACCGCGTCTCCCGGCGCAGCGGCTCCCGGTCGGAGACCCTGTGAAATACGCACCCAGTCGATCGCACCACTGCAGCCCAACCGCTCCTGGACCAGCCGTCCGATCCCCAAGCCGGCCGGAACCGTGGGAAGATTGCGCGATTTCACCGGTTGATCCGCCACGGTCTTGCCGTCGACCAGTAATCGAACCCGCTGCGGCTCGTACCACATGGCAACCGTATGGGGTTTGCCATCGCAGAGCATCACGGGAGAGCGAACATGGTCAGGTTCCATACCTGGCAGATACGCTGTAAACAAACCGCTCCCGCTTACAGTAAAGATTTCCCAGTGCGCTCCGGAAGCTTTGGTATCACTGGCAACCAGAATGTTGTAGCGATTGCGGTCAGATAAAGTGACACGGCATTCCACGGTCAGTGGCGGGCGGCGATAGGCCTGGCGACCCTCCAACAGGGCGCCCGGAATCTCGGCTGAATTACGTGGCTTGTCCTTCTCAGGAGACCAGGTGCGGGGCGTTGGTTTAGGACCCGCGGGTTTCCCATCGACCTGCGGCAACAGCCACTCCAAGCCTTCCAGGTTGTCGGCCAAACGCTGCTCCACGTCATCCTGCGTGTGCCCGATGATGCCCACCGGGCCGCGATACCCCGAGCGACGCAATATCTTCAGCAGGCTGACATCCAGTTCACCCTCTCCCAGTGGCAAGATCTTTTTTCCCAGGCGGTCACCGTTGCGCGCCATGCCATTGAGATTCAAGCACAACAGGTGCGGCTTCATGAGCGCCAGCAACTTCGCAAACTCGTCGACCCGCGGATGCGCATGATGCTGGTTGTAGACGATGCCAACATGATCGGCTTCGTGGTGCTGGTGCAGGTACTGGCAGACAGCAACCAGATTCTCAGGCTCCCCTGCCCACCCGCCATGGTTATAGAGCCCCAGCTGGCAACGCATCTTGCGGGTCTGCTCAACCAGTGGCAGGATCTGTTCCGCCGCCTCCTGCACACGCCCCGCCTGCGTCTCACTCTTAGGGTTGATGAGCATTTTCCAGATCTGCGGGTGCAGATCATATTTCTCGAACAGACGAAAGGCAACGGGGTGCGTATCCCAGAATGCGAAATACTCCAGGCCATGTTTCTTGTACTGCAGAATCTCTTCTTCAAACGTGGCAACATGTTTCTCGCGCCAGTCATAAGCGACCCGTCGCAAACCGAGACGTTTCAACATCTCAGCCCGGGCCGCAGGACCACGCTCCTTACCATCAAAAGGAACAATACACCAGGCAACCAGTTGATCACGATCAAACGGTTTATTCAGATTCGCCTGTTGGCCTGACAACTCTCCAGTTGAAGCAAACGACCACAGGGCGATCAATAACAACACGACATTACGGTAACAAGTTGGTTGATTCATCGACTCGGTCATCAAAACAGGTAAGTGGACAGATGCAGCTGTGGAAAGAACGGTGCGTCCGCAGCATGATCCTGACATCATACAAGCTGACCCGCTGGAGACGAAGCCAAGGCACGCGGCGGCATGCTTCCTGTTCGATTCATTGCAAGGCAGAGTCCTCACCGGGCCTTGAGAAGCCATTTGTCGACCCGCCGGCTCACGGCGCATCCGCTTCAATGACAAACTCCAACTGGTCGTGCGCTGTGCGAAGCGCAACTTCCACCGCCTCACCCGACTCAGCCCTGGCAAACAAGAACCCAAGGTATTGAGCACCTTCCGGCAGCGGTACGAGTCTTTGGCCAAGGTGGGCCGACAGGGTCACATCGTCGATACCTGCGACACCCCGCGCCCTCTCGAGACCATGTACCTCGCAGAGTCGACCAGCACGCGGAATCGGAATCATCATGACCCCCGCTGGTTGTCGCGAGAGCGCCGGCACCTCAAAATCAACGTCGAGCGCGTGTCCCAGGATCAAATCCTCGAGGGCGCATTGAATCCCAAATCGCAGGACGCGTGAACACAATCCTCCAATCGAGCGGGGATTGACCTCAATCACAGTGGGACCAGTGGCGGTCAAACGTAACTCCGCGTGTACGGGCCCCTCGGTCAATCCCAGCGCGCGGGCCGCCTGCTGGGCGCAACTGAGAATCTCCTCCTGTGTCTCTGGTGCAAGACGTGACGGGGTGACATAGATCGTCTCTTCAAAGAACGGCCCCTCCAGCGGATCGGGTTTGTCAAATAAGGCCAACAGCTGCAATTTCCCACCCGTCAGCAGACCCTCCAAAGCCACTTCAGGACCGCCCACAAATCGTTCCACGAGAAATTCCTGGGCGGGGTCGGCAGCTGGCGCCGCATCTGCCCCACAGCCAACCACCGCTGGGTCGCCTTCGGCACCTGACACCTCTGGGCAGGCAAGAATCGCAGCCAGACGATTGACAGCCGCGACAAATTGCTGTGGATTGTCGGCGCGCATCACCCCCTGACTTCCTGACAGCTTCAGGGGTTTCACGACGCAAGGAAACGGTACGCGTGAAGCCAATTCCGGACGATCTTCCGCGAACGAACAGAGCCGAAACTCCGGAGCAGCGACCCCGGCTTGCTGGAATTGCAGTCGGGAACGGTACTTGTCACCGGCGCAGAGGGCCGCTTCCAGTGCGTTATGGCGTAGACCGAGGGCCGTCGCGATGGCTGCACCAACCGCGACGACCTGACTATCGACCGGAACCACTGCGTCGATGGGATAACGCTGTGCAAAGGTAGCGACGCACTCAGCAGCAGCGAGCGGATTGGTAAAGTCAAGTGTGAGCAAGCCTGCCGGATTGAGATGCGCCAGGCTATTCGACTGTTCGGACGCGACCGTGACCTCAACGTCCAGCCGCGTGGCAGCCTCCAGGAACGCGTCCGTGCGATACGAGGTGGTCGGTAGCAAAAGCAGCACCCGTGACATCACTCGTGCTACTTCTTGGACGGCGTATGGTAAGGATTTCGCCCGGCAGCATGATCCGTAACATCGAGGATTTCAGCCACTTGGGGAACCGACGCCCGGATCACATTTTCGATCCCGAACTTCAATGTGACGTTCGCCTGACCACAACCTTGGCACCCGCCACCCATCTGGATAAACACGCGATTTTCCTGGACATCAATCAAGCGGATCACACCCCCGTGCTGCGAGACCGAAGGGTTGATTTCACTATCGAGCACACTTTGAACCCGCTGGCGAATCTCATCCGCCGAAGGCATATCCTTCCAGGCTTCTTCGCTGACCGCAAAATCACCGCTGGCCAGGTGTTCTCGGATCGCCGCGCCAATCAAACGGCCGATCTGCGGCCATTCCGCGGAAACCGATTTGTTCACGGTCACCTCGTTGTGCGCCACAATCAGCCGCGAAACCCCATCAATCGCAAAAATCCGTTCCGCCAACGGCGATCCTTGTGCCTGTGCTTTATTGAGGAACGCAAACGACCTGTCAGGGTAAACAGGGCGGTCAACCGTAAAACGACACGTGGCTTCCGAGATCGGTTCACCCGTGATAGAAATCTCCGCTGTCGACATGCCCGCGATTCCTTCTGAGTCCTGAATCTTGTGAGTCCCGAAGCTTCTACAGTTCCTGATGGTCCACTTGGACACTGGCGGGGACCAGGAACCGAATCACCATCAACGGTCACCACCAAGGCTTCCGCAGAGGTGAGCGACGACGAACATCAATTACAGGCGTCAGGCACCGGAAAACACCGCCCGCTGCCACGCCAATTTCTCACGGACGCAATGCACTTCCTCCGGTATCTGATTGTAGCCAGAAAATCTGTCCACGACATCCTGGGTTTTCTCGTTAGTTTCCACCAGAGGGGTTTGCCAGCTGCCTGCGGCAGAGCACCCACGGTGCCGCAAAGACCGCGTCAACACGACCCTCGCTGGATACCCGAGTGCATCCGTAGCCCGATTGCATCCGAAAGACTGCGCGGTAGGCTGCATCCACCTGTTTCCTTTTGCGAAGGCAACCAGCATGATCCACCCCGTTTGTCAAACCCTGCGT
>MDTE01001473.1_pt1 | contig 25336 bp, 27 predicted proteins | sample 811231 | NCBI WGS metagenome assembly MDTE01 (sample SAMN05326651, study PRJNA326480) | marine metagenome | isolation source: seawater | place: Indian Ocean: Red Sea | collected 2010
CCACCACGTTGATAGGCTGGATGTGGAAGCGCAGTAATGCGTGCAGCTGACCAGTACTAATAACTCAATTGGCTTGATTTATGCACTGAAAAAAATTTTAAAGATAGAATTATTTATAAATTTAAAAATTTATGATCGTTGCTGAATACATTGCAAAATTTCTGAAAAAACAAGGTATCAAAGACCTTTTTATGTTAACTGGCTATGGAGCTATGTATTTAAATGATGCAATTGCTAATGAAAAAATCAAATACTACGCTACTAGAAATGAAGCTACTGCACCTATTATGGCAGCGGCATACTCAAGATTAAGTAAATCTGGAATCGGTGTTGCATGTGTAACTGCAGGACCAGGTGCAACAAACGCTCTACCAGGTTTAGCTGAAGCATATGTAGACTCTTCCTCGATTGTAGTAATATCAGGACAGGTTGATCGTAAACATACAACGATTTCAACTAAATCAAAAAAAATAAGAACATTTGGAACAGCTGAAATTAATATAATACCAATTGTTAAGCCACTTACGAAATATGCGGTATCTTTGAAAAATGAAAATGAAGTTAGATATGTGTTAGAAAAAGCGTTTTATGAGGCAAAGAATGAAAGACCAGGTCCCGTGTGGATTGATGTGCCTTTGGATATACAAAATAAAAAAATTAACCCTAGAAAGCTTAAATTTTTTAAACCAACTCCTAAGAAAAAAGATCAAAAAAAAATTAATAAAGATATAACTGATGTCCTTACTCTATTGAGTAAATCAAAGAGGCCTTTGATCGTCTGTGGACAGGGTGTTAAAATTAGTAACACATTTAAACATATTTATAGTTGTTCATTAAAAAATCATATTCCGATTTTATTTACGCGAGCTGCTCAAGATTTAATTTCACATAATAAAAAAAATATTATGGGTCAAGCAGGAATAAAAGGCAGTAAATATTGTAAAAAAATTATGACGCAATGTGATCTTGTTATTTCATTAGGTTGTAGAATGGCTCCTCAATTTGCAGGTCATGAATTTGAAGCTTTTAAGAATGCCAAAATAGTAATGGTAGATATTGAAAATGATGAATTAAATAAAAAGGGAATTAAAGTTGATAAAAAAATTAATAATGATTTAAAAGATTTTGTAAAACCATTTTCAAAAAAATCTATTTTGTATAATTTACCCGATTATAAAGATTGGTGTAATTACTGCAATTCATTAAAAACCGAAATAATTGAATATTCAAAAATAAATAAAAATCCTATTGATCTATATTATTTCATGGATAAGATTGGACAAAAATCTCAAAAAAATCATATAATGGTAACTGATGCTGGCTCTAATTATTACGTTGGAGGCCAAGTTTGGAAATTTCAAAAAGGTCAAAAAGAGGTCACATCAATAACAAATGCTGCAATGGGTTTATCAATACCCCTTGCAATAGGTTCTGCGATCGCAAATAAAAAAAACCAAATTCTTGCTGTAACTGGCGATGGTTCATTAGAATTAAATATTCAAGAATTAAAAACAATATCTCATTACAATTTAGATATTAAGTTATTTGTAATAAATAATGGAGGATATGTATCAATGCACAATTGGGCGGATAATTTTTTTGATGGTAGAAGAGTAGATAATCCTGATGAGACTGGCGAAGGTACTTTAAACTTAAAAAACATTGCCAATGCTTTTGATCTTGAGCACTATAGAATCTTTAATTATAAAAGTGTTTCAAAAGATTTAACTAAAATATTAAAATCAAATAAACCTATGTTTATTGAAGTAATGACTGACAATAAGCAAAAAATATTTGACGCATTTAAAGACAGGTAATACTTAAAGATATGATAGATATACTATTTGTTCATCCTAATGCTTCTGATGTAATTTATCAGGACCTTAGTAAAAAAGCTGCAGCTATCGAGCCACCTATTTGGGCTGCTATGTTAGCTAATCATGTAAGAAGAAAAAATAAATCGCCAGAAATATTAGATTGTGAAGCTGAAGGTTTAAATTACGAGTTAAGTGCAAAAAAAATATTAGAATACAAACCTAAAATTATTTGTTTTGTAATTTATGGCCAACAGCCATCAGCATCAGCCCAGAATATGATTGGCGCAACCGAAGTAGCTAAGTTATTAAAGAATTTGGACCCGTCTGTACGAATTTTATTTTTAGGTGGTTACGTTGCTGCGCTTCCAAAAAAAACATTGGAGGATGAAAGAGCTGTTGACTTTGTATGTACAAATGAAGGTGTTTACACAATAGATGGCTTGCTGGAATTAAGCAATTTTGATGATCAAAATTTAAAAAAGGTTAAAGGGCTAGGTTTTAGAGACTCTGATGGAAATATAATCGTAAATGAATCAAGTCCTATTGTATCAAAAGCAAATTTAGAGAATGATTTGCCAGGAATGGCTTGGGATTTGTTACCAGGTTTTGATAAATATAGAACAGCGGGCTGGCATTCTTGGAGTAATAACTCCGAAACAGCGCCTTTTGCAGCCTTATATACAAGTCTAGGATGCCCATATAAGTGCTCTTTTTGTATGATAAATATAATAAACAGAACAGATAATAGCGATGGTATTTCATCAAAAGATTCAAATCTTTTTAGATGGTGGAGTCCAGACTTTATCATTAAGCAATTTGATTATTTTGCCGAAAATGGAGTAAAGAATATAAAAATTGCTGACGAACTTTTTGTTTTAAACCCCAACCATTTTTTAAAAATTTGCAATCTAATTATTGAAAGGGGGTATGATTTTAATATTTGGGCTTATTCAAGAATTGATACATGCAAACCTAAGTTTTTAGAGACATTAAAAAAAGCAGGAGTTGTTTGGTTAGGACTTGGTATTGAAAATCCAAGTAATGTAATTCGTAAAGAAGTTCATAAAGATGCTTTTAAAGAAGTAAGAATTTTAGATGTAATGCAAGAGATGCAAGCGCACGGTATCAATGTTGCCGCAAACTATATCTTTGGTTTGCCACACGAAACTGAGGAGAGTATGAAATTTACATTGGACTTTGCATTAGAAGCAAAATCAGAAATGGCAAATTTCTACAGTGCTATGGCCTACCCAGGAAGTCCATTATACTTAGAGGCCTCGTCAAAAGGTACAAAATTACCTGAACACTACTCTGGTTATTCTCAACATTCTTATGATACGCAAAACTTGCCATCCGATCATTTACCAGCAGAGGAGATATTGAAATTTAGAGATTATGCGTGGAATAAATACCATACTGATGAGAGCTATCTGAATTTGCTAGAAAAAAAATTCGGTATTCATGCTAGAAGAAACTTAGAAGAAACAACAAAAATAAACTTAAAGAGGAAATTGCTTGGTGATTAAATGCTAAAGAAATCAACTAGGCTAGAAATTCTTGAAAAAGCATCACTCTGTCGTCACTTTGAAAATAAAGTTTTTAAATTAATCAAAAAAGGAAAAGTAAAGTTTCCTGTATATTTTTCTGCAGGCCAAGAATACGTTGCGTGTACACTGGGTTCAATTTTTAAAGATAGAAAAATTAAGCCAATGTTATTTGGACAACACAGAGGCCACTCAATATATATCGGTTTTGGTGGAGATTTAAAAAAATTATTATACGAATTTTTGGGAAGCTCAAAAGGCTCAACATATGGAATGGGTGGTTCGCTATCTATACATTCAGATAAAATAAATATGTATGGACATGACGGTTTTATGGGTAGCAATGTATGCCTAGCGGTTGGGGCCAGTTTTGCATCAAAAAAACCTTCAATCGTATTTATTGGAGATGCCGCATTTGAGGAGGATTATGTTCTGGCAAGCATCTCTTGGATTGCAAAAAAAAATATCCCAACTTTAATTGTGGTCGAAGATAATAACTTTGCCATTACGACGTCAAAAGATGAGAGAAGAGATTGGACCGTTAAGAGTATTGCCAAGGCATTTAATATTGATAGCTTTGATACAAAAGATGATCCAGAAAAAATATTTAAAGTTTTAAAATCATATAAATTTAAAAAACCTTTAATAGTTAATATCCACACTAATAGATTGTACTGGCATACAGGAGCAGGTGTAGATGATGAAAATGTTTTTGATAGATTAAAAGATGAAAAAAATAAATTAGATAAGGATGGTGAAAAAGTTTTTAATAAAACCTATATTCAAGTAGAAAAATTGTTCAAAGATATAATAAATGAAAAGTAAAAACTTACGAGAAACGATTTGTGAAATTACATCTAAACACTTAAAAAAGTTTAAAACAATTGTTTATGGTCAAAATCTTTTAGGAGTTGGGCAAGTTAATGGTACTCTGCCAAAAAATTTGAAAGAAGAGCATGGCATAGTTGATCTTCCAATGGCAGACGTAGCAGGTGGTGGTATTGTTGCTGGAACCGCTTTATTAGGTGGTCGTCCGTTCTATATAATTAGATACCAAGGCTACAATTGGTTCAATATGATTTTTATAGTGAATTATGCGTGTAAATCAAAAGCAATATGGAAAAAACCAGCACCAATATTTATAAGAGGAATAGCAAACGAAGGTTGCATTGGTCCAGTAGCGGGTTCAACTCATATTTCTCAATTTTATAAAATGCCAGGTATAAAAATTTTTTCACCAGTTACACCAAAGGAGTATGAAAATGTTTATAGAGATTTTTGTAAGGATGATGATGTTTATTATGTTTCCGAACATAGAAAAACTTATGAAAACAATAAAAATTTTCAAAATTTTTACAATAAAAATCCAAGTGTAACTGTTATATTAAACTCTATTACAAGACATTCAGCGGAGGAGATAGAGCAACATTTTAAAGAAGCAAAAAAGCAAATTTCTATTATTCATATTTATAAATTAAAACCATTTACTTTGTCAAAAAAGGAAATAGATCAGATTAAAAAAACATCAAAATCAATACTAATTTGCGATGATGATTATGTAGAAGGTATACCATCTATTATAGCTTCAAAAATAATGAATATTAACAATAAAGTAAAAATTCATATGTTTGGCCTTCCAGACAAAACTGCGGGCCATCACCCAAAGGTTGATGTTTTGCCCCCCTCTGCAAAGCAAATCATTAGAAAGATAAAGAGTATCTTTTGATTATTTTTTTTCCACTATATCTTTGATATAAAAATTTGGTCTTTTCTTTATCGAAGCGTGAATTTGAAAAACATAAAGACCCAATATTCCTACTGATGTTAATATTAGAAAAGATATACCGATTATAGCAAGTATTATAACAGAAATAGGAGTATAATAATCTAAAAAAATAACTCTACCAAAAACAAAAATAAAATATATTACGAAAGTTAAACCAGAGATCATACCAAATAAAAAGATAAGTTTTAAAGGTAAGTCTGAAAATTGAACTAGAGTTCTATCAAGGTGACCTTTCCACATTCTGAAATTATTAAGTTTGAATTTACTATTTTCCTTTCCATCAAATCTTTTGTCTCGTTCATAAGAGATTTTTTTTTCTTTGAATCCAAAATACCCAATTATTCCTCGAACAAACGGATATGTTTCATCAAGTTTTATAATTTCATTTACAACTTTTCTTGTAATCAGTTTAAAATCTCCACAATTTGCTGGTAAGCTGAAATCATGCGACTTATTTAAATACGAATAACCTAGCCGCGAAATAAATTTTTTAACTCCAGTCTCTCCATGTCTTTTGGTTCTATGAGTATGAATTACATCATAACTTTTATCTTTTATGTATTCTTCAACAAGATTAACGATTATTCTTGGTGGATCTTGTAGATCTGAGTCTAAATAAACTATTATATCCCCTTGGGCATTATGAAATCCTGCCAAAATACATTCCATATTTCCAAAGTTTCGTGTCATATTAATTAGTTTGTATTTTAAACCTTGAGACTGTTTAATTTTATCTGTTGATTTATCTTTGCTATCATCATTAACAAAAATTACTTCATAATCATTGATATATTTTTTTTCAATTAGAGTATTAACAGCTTTTTTTGTTTCATCTATTAAGATTGGTAAATTTTTTTCTTCATTAAAAAATGAAAAAACAATCGATAATTTCATATTTTTATACCGTAAATTCTTAACAATCTTTTATTTTTTGTTTTTAGAAAAGTTAAAGACAAGCATTTTATATCTGAAATATTTACTTCTATATTAAGATTTTCAGATAAAGTGAAGTCATTTTCTTTAAAAAAATTTTTGTTTAAAGTCAAGTCTTCACAGTTTTCGTTTTTTGATGTTTTTATTAAAATATTTTTTGGCATTCTATCTGGTTCTGCATAACCAATTATTTCAATTTTATTTATATTTGTTTCTTTTTTAAAGTGAAAATTTATTTGTGGTGTTAATTTTGATGCAAAATCGAATTCAAAAAAATTATCAGGATGAGTCTCCTTTCTTTGAAAAATTTTTGGATATGAATACAAATATAATAAATTGACATTAGAAGATATTTTATATGGTGTTAAGCAATCTTTCATGATTTTGTTTTTATAATTTAATTTTTCTGCCCCAACAAAGCTACATATATTGTTATCAATATGTTGAGTTATTATTGGATAATAATATAGATTTTTATTTTTTATAATTTTGCACCCTTGATACATGTTTATTGTGCACAAATATGCTCTTTTATTACCAAAAAAAATCTTTCCAATGGCTGAAATCAAGAGAACCCTATTCTGGACAAATTCAGAAGAGATTTTTCCATATTCATCTGCAATATTTTTCATTTTATACTTTTTTTTTAGTGGGTATAAAATTTGCTTTGTTTCCTTGTTAGCATATACTTTCTTTAAAAGTTTAATTTCTTCTTGAATATTATTTGATGAATGCAGATAGAATTGTTTCGAGGTTATAGCTAAAAAAATAGATAAAATAACAAATAATGATTTAAATAAAATATTTTTCATTTAATAAATTTTCTTAGTTTAACAAAACAAGCTATGTAAATATAGCTCATAAAAATATTAGAACCCAGCATGACTCTTGAAATATAGTATTCGATTGGCGTAATGAAATAAGCCGTTGATGATGTAATTAAAATTAACAATACTATAAATAAATTTTTACTTGTCTTTAAAAAACTAGAATTTAAAGAATAAAAAATTATACAAACAATATTTAAAATATAAAGTTTTGGAAAATCAAAAATGTATAATCCACTCATAAAACTAAATCCATTAGATGCACTAAAAAAAATTTTTTCTACGATTAATATTAAATCATAATTTAAGTTGTAGATCCCAGGTTGCTCATGGACTGTAAATATAAATTTCCAGCTAATAAAATAAATCAAAATTGTTATACTAAAAGTAATTATAAATTTGAAAATATCTTTAAATTTTTTTATTTTTAATATTTTTATAAAATAAAAAAAAACTAAACTTTGATAAATAAATAAACATATAAAAAGTATAATTTGAGCAAAGTATTCTTTATTATTTTCCATTCTAATAACAAGACTGATAAGAAAAAAGCTTATTGAGCTAATTAAATTTGCACTTAATATCCAATAATTAAAACCTGGTATTATTGTAAGCGTTACAATTAATAAAACAAAAGTTTCAATAGTTGCATCCTTAAGTGTGTCTAATGATTTAAAAAATAAAATAATGTTTAGAATTCCAAAACTACAAAATAAAATAGTTAATATTCTTATGAATATTAGTTTATGATATGCGTAAGTACCGTCTATAAAAAAAAACTGCATACAGTCAAAATTTGCAGTTATGTGTCTACCAATATTTTTTAAAAAATAATGTTGAACATCTGAGCGACAAGATACTTTTTCATCAATAAACATTCTAATTTGATCATGATAAATTATTTTTTGAGTTATCCATTCAAAATTTAGGAATGAAAGTAAAAAAATTGAAAAAAATAAAAAATAGATATTTTTATTAAATTTTCTGATGTTAAATTTATTTAAAGAAAAATTGTTTACAGTGCCAAATGAATTCATTTATATCAATAAATATAATATTGATTTTTGTTAAAAATTATAGCAATTTTATAAATACGATTTGTCTTAAGATATAATTTCCCCATTTTTTAATTCTAATATTCTAAAATTTAATTCTTCTAGAAACTTTTTATCATGTGAGGCAAATACTGCTAATTTTGCCTTATTGATTATCTCTTCAGTTTTATTTTGAATTTTTTTTTGGAAAGCAGCGTCTCCTGTTCCAATATGCTCATCAACAATAAGTACATCAGGATCAATACATGCGTTAATAGAGAAGCATAATCTCGCAAGCATTCCAGAAGAATATGTTCTTACTGGAAAATGAATAAATTCATTTAACTCTGAAAAATCAACTATCTCCTCTATTTTGCTTATTAGGTTTTTTTTATCCAATCCTAGAATTCTTCCCCTAATCATTATATTTTCCAAGCCAGTTGCTTCATTTTCAATTCCATCTGTGACACTCATTAAACAACTTACCTTTCCATTTACATTTACTGATCCACTAGTTGGCTTATAGATTCCAGCAATAACCCTTAGAAGCGTAGATTTTCCAGATCCGTTATGACCAATCAAGCCTATTTTGTCTCCCTCATATCCTTTTAAGTCAATATTTTTTAAAGCATGAACTTCATACGTATCTGATTTTATTCTATCAGATTGAATAATGCCGCCAATTGTAGACTTTAGAAATAATTTCTTAATTGATTTAGAATTTATTCCATGAACAGGAAATTTTAATGATAAATTATTGATATTTAAAATTTCAGCCATTTTATAACCAGAATGGAATCCTACTATATTTTTTTTTAAATAGTAAAAAAATAAATGGTACAAAAATAAAAAAAAATAATGCTAGGAAAACTAAAGTTTCAAAACCAACACTTTCATTAATTAAAGGTTTTCTAATTAATGATATGAGATGATAAAATGGATTTAAATCAAGAATTATCGTTCTATTGCCAAAAGTTTTTTCATCCCACCAAACTGGTGTAACAAAGAACATTACTTGAGTAATAGAAATTATTATTTGAGTTATATCTCTATATCTTAAACAGATTAAAGAAAAAAATAGGTAAACAAAAAATAAAACAATACATAATAAAAAAAAATTAAAACAAAGTATTATAAAATTTATAAATTCAACCTCACCAAATACAATTATAACAACTAAAATTATCGCAAAGTTATGAAAAAAAATAATTATATTTTTAAATAAGTTAATAAAAATGTGGGATGTAATCGGCATTGTGATATTTTTTATATATCCGGCTGATACAAGAAAAACATCGCAACTTTCTATTACAGATCCAGAAATAAAAAGCCAAGAAAGATATCCATAAGTAATATATGGTATCAAATCAGATATTGGTGCTTTAAAAACTCTGTTTAGTATAAAACTTAACGCTGCTATGAAAATCAGGTTACTCAATGTGATCCAAAAGGGACCTAAAATTGATCTTCTATATCTTTGTATTGTTTGAAGCACAGCTAGAGACCACCAAAGATTAAGACTCTTAATTGATAATTTTATATCTTCAGATAAATTATTTGGCATTTTCCAGATATATATATATAGATAGACTAATTCAAATTAAATCATGGTCTATAATGAGTTTAATAAAAAAATTAAAGTCTCTTCTTTTTGTAAAAAAAAACAATGACTTTTATGAAAATATGTTCGTCAAAGATGATATGTGGAACAAAAAAACTCCAAATGATGATGAAACCTCAAGATGGAATGAGATTAATAAATTTTTAAATACAATTCAATTTGATAAAGGTAATTCGAAAGTGTTTGATTATGGCTGTGGAAGAGGGTGGTTGGCAAATTTATTAAAACCATATGGAAAAGTGTGGGCTTATGATCCTGAAAAAAAAGTGATTGAATATGCAAAAAAATTGTTTGATGGAATAGAATTTTTTTCTGAAAATATAGACGATTTTATTATAAATAGTAAAGAAAAATTCGATTTATGTGTATCTTCTGAAGTTTTAGAGCACATACCAAACAATCAAAAGGATATTTTTCTAAAAGGGATTAATAAAATTTTAAAAAAAGATGGTTATTTAATTGTTACAACCCCTAAAGCTGAGCTCAGAGAACAGTGGGAAATAGAACAGGGTGTGCCTGGACAGCCTGTAGAAGACTGGATATCTACAGACGATCTAAAAAATAAATTAAAAGCTGCAGATTTTAAAGTTTTAGAAACATCAAATGCATTTGTAATGAATATTTATCAGATACACCTTTGTCAAAAAATTAAATAAAAAAATGTATAATTTTTTTTTAAAAGTAATTAAAAAATTAATTGGCTCGAGAATTTTTTTAAAAATATTTATTTTACTTGGAACTATTATAGAAAAAATATTAAAAAAATTTTTCGAAAAAAAATATAATTTGACCGATCATTGGAGTGCAAAGGTAGCAAACCTAACTTGGGCACATTTGAGAGGTTTGCAAGCCTTCAAAACCCATAATTTTGCAAAAATTTTGGGAAATTCAAAAAAAATCTCACTTATATTTCCATATTTTAAAAAAGAGAAAGAAATGCTCAATGCGATTAAATCTCTTCAAGAGCAAAATTTTAATAATGATTTTCAATATAAAGATTTTGAAATAATAGTAATTAATGATGGAGATAAGCGTAGCAAAATTGAAGAAAAATTACCTGATGAAGTTATTTATATTTATAGAAATAAATTTAATTATGGTATCAGCAGATCAAGAAATCTTGGAGCAAAGATTTCGTCTGGTAGGCTATTAGTTTTTGTTGATCCTGATTTCATTTTTCCAAGTAATTATTGTGATACAGTCTATAAAGAGTATTTAAAGTACGGGAAAAATATTATTATTACTGGTTATATAGAAGATTATTTTTATAAAAATTACAAATCTGATCCAAGAGAAGCTTTTGGAGTTTGGGAAAATGCTGACCGTGTAACTAAGAGGTTTTATCATGTTGCAGGAGGGCATATGGCAATTGATAGGAATATTTTTTTTAAGAGCGGAGGTTTTGATGAAGATTTAATTTATGGTGGGATCGAGGATACTTGTTATGGTTCAAAACTAAGTGAAGATGAAAATATAGGAGTTGTCTATTCAACCAAGATGAGAGTTAAACATATTCCTCACAAAATATCTTTTGCCCATAATCAGGTGAACAAAACTCTAACTTTAACAGCATTAAAAAACCCAAGATTTTATTATAATTTTTTTTTAAATAATGAAAGGTAGATGCCTATTTATAATTTTTGAATTTGAAAATTGGAAAACTGCGAAGCCTTTTTCATATCTAGCTGGGTATTTGTTTATTGATAAGCTGAAAAAAGATTTCACTAACCATGATATTTTGATCATACCTAGATATTATTTATCGCGTCAAATAAATAAAATTATTAACGGTTACATTAATAAATATGAATATGAAGAGGCATTTTTTTGGATGCCGCATATTAATATAAATGAAAATTCCATTAGATTGTTATCTAATAAAATAAAAAAAGTTAATGTTATACTTATCGAAAGCTTACTCTATGATAAAATACAAATCTCAGAGAATCCAGAGCTTGGTCAAAGGTTAGAAAATTTCTTAAATTTTATTCCAAGAAATTATAAAATTTTTTGTTTCTGTCCGTTAACCTCAGCAAAACTAAATGAATTTTACAAAGAAACGAAGTTGATCTTGGGGTTAAAATATAATGTTAATTTCAAAGATAAGTTCGAAATTCCCACATCAAAAAAATTTTCTTTTCTTGGGAGTGTATATAATAAAGAAAGGGATAATTCTGCCCAGGAAATATGCAGTTATATGAAAACGGTGAATTATAAACAAAATGAGATCTCTCAAAAACATCAATCAATACAACAGTTTAATACAAATTTAAAAAAATTAAAACTTTTCGATAAAATTTTATTTAACAATTTTATGTTTTTAAATTTTTTAAATAAGATTTTGTTAAAGTCGAGAAAAAGTATTTGTAAAAAAATACACCAAAACAGATATTCAATATGGATTGATTATTTAAATAAAATTTATAACGATATCGATATAGTTTATTCTTTGCCAAGCTATTTCAGTGGCATTCCTGGAAAAATTTTTGAAGCAATGATTTGTAATAAAAAATCTGTTTTTATATGCAGAAATAATTATGGTTTTTTTAAAGAAATTTTTAAAAACTCAAGTGTTTTAGTTATTTTTGCAGGTGAAACTAATAAAAAAAACTTTGAAGAAATTGATAAATTTATAAAAAATCCATTACAAAAAAATCCGAAATCAAAATATTTTGAAATTTAAATGAGTAGAAGAATAATTTTTTTAGAAAATGAAAATTTACTAAACATACAATTTAAGGAGAAAGATTTCATAATAAAATGGCATCCTGTCCAGTTAAATACTATCGCTGTTTTTAAAGATTTAGAAGAGGTCGAAATAGATGCAGTAGAAACGATAAAAAAAATCGAAAATCCTGGTGAGCATAAAAATCGTCTAACTTTTGATTTTAAAACAGTTCCTGGCTTGTTGATTTTTAGAAAATATATTAGACAAATAAAATTATCATATGACTCAATTGTAGTGCAGGGTGGCACAAACTCTAGTTTTATACAAATATATTACTTGATTAAAAAAATCCCTCATATCAAATATATTCATTTTATTGAGAAAGTTCAAAATGAGAAAGTAATTAATCAGATAAGCAAAACTTTTTCAGATAAAGAATTTGATGGTAATCAACATAATTTTAAATTAACTAGAAAATTGGATTCTCTAATACTCACAGAAAAGTTAAATGTTTAATTTATTTTGGCCATATTCGAATAGAGATGTTATAAATGATTATGTTCAATCTTTAAGAAAGATATTTAATATTAATAATGAAATTCTATCTATATCTCCAAACTTGGATTTAATATCTCATAATATTTTTTTAGAAAACTTTGAAGACGTTTACATTATCGATGAGCTTAATCATTTTTGTAAAAATAATAAAAAAAAAGTATCAATCATTGCAACTGAATTTTTGGAGAAAAATTTGGAAAATGAAGAACATTTTTTTACTGTCAATAATGAAAGAATTAATGAAACGTCATATAAAAATAATAATAAATATATGACACGACGACTTTACAATCTATTGAAAATAAAAAAAAATATACTCTCAATAATAAATATTTTTTATCTTCCAAAATTAAACGTATATTACGAGTATCTAAGAGAACCAGATATCAAATTATTTGAATTACCAGTCCCAAATTATCAATTTAATATTACAAGATTAAACTGCGATTATGACCTTTATTTTTCAGGTAAATTAACTAGTTATCGTTTAGCTATTATTGATGAGCTTAGTCAGAAGGGGTTTAAGATATTGTATGAAAAAACCTTTGTAGACGAAGACACCAGAGTTTCAAATATAAAAAAGGCAAATTTTTGCCTTAATATACCACAAGATAAAAAATGGAAATGGTCATCAACAATGAGATATATGCATGCTCTTAAAAATGGTAGGATGGTTGCTGAATATAAGTCTAATTTATTAACGAATTATTTTTCAAGTTATTGTATTAATTTTTCTAATAAAATTGATCTTTATAAACAATACGAGAGATCACTTAACAACATTAATAACAAAACTAATAAATTTGTGCCAAAAAATTTTGAAAAAGATCTTGATAAGTTTTTAACTTTTGTTAAATCACACCCTTGTTCATGAAATCTTTAAATAAATATCCTTTAGTTTCATCATCATGGGATCAAGATGAAATAAAAGCTATAAAAAAAGTTATCAAATCTGATATTTACACTTACAAAGGTGAATATGTTAAAAAATTTGAAAAAAATTTTTCTAAGTTTTTTAAAATTAAAAATTCTGTATTTGTTAACTCAGGCTCTTCAGCAAATTTATTAGCTGTAGCAGCTTTATTTTTTAAAAAAAATAAACCTTTAAAAAAAGGTGACGAAGTAATTGTCCCAGCGTTAAGTTGGTCAACCACTTATCATCCCCTTCAACAATATGGACTAAAATTAAAAATTCTAGATATAAATATTGATACATTGAATGTTGATGTTGAAGAAATTGAAAAATATATAACCAAAAAAACAAAATTAATAGTCGCTGTTGGAATTCTTGGAAATCCCTTAAACTTAAAAAAATTAGCAAATATTTGTAAAAAAAAAAATATTTACCTTATGGAAGACAATTGTGAGACTATGGGTGCAAAAGTCGGGAATAAATTTACTGGGACATTTGGAATTGTTAACACATTTAGTACTTTTTTTTCACATCATATTTCGACGATGGAAGGCGGCGTAGTAACTACAAATGATAACGAAATTTATAATATTATATTAGCACTAAGATCACATGGTTGGACAAGAGATATAGAAAAAAAGACATTTTATTTAAAAAAACATCAAAAAAGATATGAAGATTATTGTTTTGTTTTACCGGGATATAATTTAAGGCCTACGAACTTAGCTGCAGCAATAGGATGTGAACAATTAAGGAAAATTAATAAAATGATTGCCATAAGAAAAAAGAATCATAAATATTTCCAAAAACTTTTCAAAGATGATGAAAGATTTTATTGTCAAAAACTTGAATTTTCGGGTTCCTCTTTTGCTTTTACATTAATATTAAAGAAGAAGTATATTAAAATTAAAAGTAAACTTTACAAAAAGTTAAAAATATCGAACATTGAATTTAGACTAATTACAGGGGGAAGTTTTTTTGAACACCCTGTGAAGAAATATTTTAATTTTACGAACCCGAATGGTAGAAAAAACGTAACATATTTGCACAAACACGGTTTTTTTGTGGGGAATCATCCTAAGGATTTAAGAAAAGAGTTAGATCATTTAAAAAAATCAATAGAAGGAATTCAATGAACATATTAGTTACAGGTGCCGCTGGTTACATAGGATCTTTGTTGTGCGATTACTTATTAAGAGAAGGTCATAAAGTTACAGCTGTAGACTCTTTTATGTATAATGATCAATCTTTAAATCTATATTATAATCACAAAAATTTTAATGTTGTAAAATGTGATGTTAGAGATTTTAATAAAATTAGAGAGCTATTAAAAAATCAAGATATTATAATACCTTTAGCAGCCTTAGTTGGTGCACCATTATGTGATTTTGAGAAAGAAAGTGCAGAAGATATAAATTTTAAATCAATCAAAAATATTGTTGACAATAAGTCAAATGATCAAATTGTAATTTATCCAACTACAAATAGTGGATATGGTATTGGCAAAGATGATTTACATTGTACCGAAGAAAGTCCATTAAATCCTATTTCAGTTTATGGAGTTACAAAAGTAAATGCAGAAAATTATGTAAATCAAAGTAATAATCACATTTGTTTTCGACTGGCTACAGTTTTTGGTACATCACCGAGAATGCGACTAGATTTATTGGTAAATGATTTTGTTTATAAAGCTTATAAAGATGGATATGTGGTCTTATTTGAATCACACTTCAAAAGAAATTATATACATATTAGAGATATCTGTGATGCATTTATATTTTCAATAAATAATTTTGATAAAGTAAAAAATAATACTTTTAACCTTGGGTATAGTGAAGCAAATTTAACAAAAAAACAACTGTGCGAGGTAATAAAAACAAAAATACCAAAATTTGAAATTTTTGAGTCTGATATTGGTACGGATATAGATAAAAGGGACTATATAGTATCTAACGAAAAAATAGAGAAAATTGGTTTCAAGGCTAAAAGATCCATAGAGGAAGGAATTGATGAGTTGCTGAAATTATATTCTGTATTTCTTCCGAACAAATCAATGAGAAATTTTTAATTGAAAAAAAACATTTTATTAATATCCAATTCTTCTTTTATTAAAAAAAATTATATATCTTATTTTAAAAAAAAAAAAAATTATACTTCATATTATATTGATGAAAAAAATTTTTTAAAAAAAAATTATAATATTAATTTTAAACTCAAAAAAATTAACCCTGACTTTGTAATCTATAAAGGTGGATTATCAGGAGGAATACTTTTTAATATAAAATATTCATTTAATATATTAAATTATAATATAGATATTTATAAAAAAGTCTTAAATACTCTAAAAAATTGTAAAATAAAAAATGTTTTTTTTATCTCAGCCTCTTGTTTATTTCCAAAAATTGAAAATCGCTCTATTAAAGAAACCGATGTTCTTAACGGTCAGTTTGAAAAGACAAATTTTTCTTATAGTACAGGCATGTTGTTTGCATACGCGTTGATAAAAGCAATAAATCAGATCAAGGGTTATAATTATATTAATTTAATACCTGCCACTTTGATTGGAAATTACTATGCACGAGATCACCAAAATGCCCACGTTCTTACTGCAATGTTACGAAAATTTTCACTAAATAAAAAAAAAATTGATCTTTATGGAGATGGTTCACCACGAAGAGAATTTCTTCATATAGATGATCTTTTTGACTCAATTCTTTTTTTGAGAAAGAAAAAAATTAGAATAGAAATATTAAATGTTGGAACTAATAAAGATTACACAATTAAACAATTAGCACAAAAATTAACTAAAAAATTTAATTTTAATGGAAAGATTTTTTGGGATAAAACAAAACCAAATGGCGTGAAAAGAAAACTACTAAATTCATCTTTTATAAAAAAACTTGGTTGGACACCCAAAAAAGATACCATAGATCTAATTTTGAAAACAATTAATGTATGATAATTTCTCGAACACCCTTTAGAATATCGCTAGCTGGTGGTGGTACTGATTTTCCGTTTTATTATAAAAAATATGGAGGAAAAGTTGTTGGATTTGCCATAGATAAATACTGTAATATTTTTTATAGAGATGGAAATCATCTTATGGATTATAACTATAGGATAGCATACTCTAGAATCGAGTTAGTTAAAAAATTAAATGATATTCAGCATCCATCCGTCAGAAATACTTCAAAGTACTTTCATATCACTCACCCTTTTGACTTACTACACAATGGTGATCTGCCCGCAAAAACAGGCTTAGGTTCGTCTTCTAGTTTTACAGTTGGAATGTGCAGGATATATAGACATTTAAAAAAAATACGCTGCAGCCCATATCTATTATCTAATGATGCAATTCATATAGAACAAAAATTAATAAAAGAAAGTGTTGGTTCGCAAGATCAAATTTTTGCATCATTTGGTGGTTTTAATACTATAAAATTTGGTAAGGATGGTTTTAATGTTGTGCAACATTATTTATCAGATGCTAAGCTAGAACAAATTAACAAAAGTTTTTTGCTAATGTATACTGGAATGACAAGGTATGCTGAAAAAATAGAAAAATCAAAAATTCAAAATATTAATAGAAATTTAGAATATTATAAAAAAATTAAAAGTTTAGCTGATAGTTTAGATTCTGAGATGAAAACTTCAAAAAAAATAAATTTAAAAAATGTAGGAGAAATATTAGATTATGGTTGGAGTTTAAAAAGACAAATAGGTGATGGAGTTTCAAATTCAAAATTAGATGAACTCTATAAATTTGCAAAAAAAAATGGTGCCTATGGTGGAAAAATACTAGGAGCAGGTGGGGGTGGTTTTTATCTTTTCATAGTGGATGAAAAAAAAGTAAAAAACTTTAAAAAAAAATTTTCTAAATACCAATTTATAGATATTAATGTATCGACTAAAGGTTCTCAAATAATTTCGTGTGATTAAATGCTGGTTTCAATTGTTACGCCTTCATTCAAAAGATTAAATCATTTAAAAAAAAACTATTGTCAAATTCAAAAAATTTACAATTCATTCAAAGATTTTGAATGGATTATTGTATTAGAAAATAATGACTACCCTACTATTAATTATATCCGTAAACTTAACAAAAAATTTATCAAATTAATTATAGCAAACTTTAAATCTGCTGATAAAGCATTTAATGAGGGCATAAAAAAAAGTTGTGGTAAATATATAATTTTTCATGGAGATGATGATTTTTTCGTTAATAAAAATATCTTAAATGCTTTTAGATATTTGCAATTACATAAATCTACAAATTGGCTAATAGGTTATGGATCTTATTGTGATGAAAATTTCAATGAAAAAAGAGTAATTACAACTAGGATAAAGAATATTTTTTTAAATGAAAATTATCAATCTCTTATAAAACTTATAAATTATATAATGACACCTTCGGTCATACTAAAAAAAAAATTTATGAGGAATTTAATTATACTAATCCAAGTATTTTGTATGGTACTGATTATGATTTATGGGTAAGAGTGAATAAAAAATATAAATTTAAAGTTTTTAAAAAAAAACTTTGCATTTCACAGTTTCACTATAATACGAAAACTGGAACTTTTGACTTTAATAGATATTTTGTACAATTTAGGTTTTTATTTAAAAATTCTGATAATCTATTTTTATTACCTTTTCAATTTTTAATTGTTTGTTATGTTTGCTTTTATAATTTTATAAAAAAAATATCATATGCAAATCGTAAAAAAAAAAGTTTTAAAATCAATCAATCAACATAATTTATTAATAAAAAAGCAAACAAACGATATAATAAAAAAAATAGATATCTTTTCTAAATATTTTATCAATGCAATTAATAATAATAATAAAATTTTAATTGCTGGAAATGGCGGAAGTGCAGCTGATGCGCAACATTTTTCTACTGAACTTACTGTAAAAATGAAGAAATTTCGTAGGGCTTTGCCTTTAATTTCTTTGTGTACAGATACATCTGCGCTGACAGCAATAGGGAATGATTTTAGTTTTAGAAAAATTTTTAGCAGACAGATTGAAGCAATTGGAAATGAGGGCGATATATTTGTTTCGATTTCTACAAGTGGTAACTCAGCTAATATTATTGAAGCTTTAAAAGTTTCGAGAAAAAAGAAACTTATTAATTTAGGATTATTAGGTAATAAAGGTGGTTTATCAAAAAAACATATTGATGATGCATTTATAGTTAAAAGTTCAGATCCATCAAGAATTCAAGAAATACATATTTTATTTTATCAAAATTTATGTCAGGTAATTGAAGAACATTTTTCAAAAATATAATGTAAATGAAAACTAAATTGGATTTAGTTATTTTATGTGGTGGTAAAGGCACAAGGCTAGGAGATTTAACAAAAAATACTCCAAAACCATTAATAAAAATAGGTAATGTCACTTTTTTAGAAAAATTAATCAGGTATTATCAAAAGTTTAATTTTCAAAAAATTTATCTTCTTGCTGGATATAAGGGAAATAAAATTAAATCAAAATTTGATAATAAAAAATTTAATTTTATTGAGTGTAAGGTTTTTATAGAAAATTTTCCACGTGGTACTGGAGGAGCACTTTCTTTAGTAAAAAGAAAAATAAAAAACAATTTTTTACTCATTAATGGTGACAGTTTTATTGAGTATAATATTAAAGATTTCATAAAAACTAAAAAAAATTTTTTGGCAAAAATATTAATTACAGAAAATAAAAACTATAAATCTAATAAGAAGTTAATTGGTTTGGAATTAAAAAAAAATTATGTTCAATATAACAAAAAAAATTCGAAATACATAAACGCCGGCGTATATCTCTTTAATAAAGATATACTTTGTAATATTAAAAAAAATTTTATTTCTTTAGAAAGCGAATTAATTCCAAATTTAATTAATAGCAATAAGCTTTTGGGTTTTAAATCAAAGGGATTTTTTATAGATATTGGATTAAAGAAAAATTTAAAATTTGCTAGAATAAATTTAGGAAAAACCCTAAATAAACCTGCAGTTTTTTTTGATAGAGATGGTGTTTTAAACTATGATAATGGCTACGTTTTTAAGTTTAAAGATTTTAAATGGATGCCCGGATCATTAGATGCTCTTAAGTATTTGAATGATAAAGGTTATTATATTTTTATATTAACTAATCAATCTGGAATTGGGAGAGGATATTATACTGAAAAAGACTTTAATAATCTTCATAATAAAATTAAAGAAAATTTGTCTAAAAGAAATATTTACATTCAGGAAGTTTCCTTTTGTCCACATCATCCAACTGAGGGTAAAGGGAAATTTAAAATAAAGTGCCAGTGTAGAAAACCAGGAAATTTAATGGTTAAAAATATTTTAAATAATTATGATATAAATATTAAAAAAAGTTTTTTTATTGGTGATAAATTAAGCGATGAAATTTGCGCAAAGAAAAGTAAATTATATTTTGAATATAGAAAAAAAAATTTCTTAAAACAAATTAAAAAAATTGTAAATTATACAAATTTTTAATGCTGAAACTGAATTACATTTATTTTACCCCAATTTTAAAATAATTATAAATCAATTACTTACAAAGTAGTTAATATTTATTTTTATTTTTTGTAATTTACTTTTTTAAAAATTTAATTTTTGACATTATTAGTTCCACATTAGAGATTGCTTTCTTATAATTTTTCCCAGAACTTATTAACATTCCAGAACGATCAGGGTGTGATTTGATTTTTTTTTGATATGAATTATTTTTTAGATACATTTCATATTTAATAACATTTTTATTTTTTTTTATACTTCGTTTTCCTTTGATTTTTTTTATAAAACCTGTAGGTGCAAAAAAGTATCTTTGAGCGACATAATCGTAAATATATAATTTTGGGATCTTATTTTTTAATCCTAGTATTTCTCTTAGAAGCATTTCCACAAGATCGATTTTATATACCCTTGGAATACTATGAGTTGCAAAATAACCACCACTAATTCTTGCTGCTAATTCAATAATTTTTATTTTTCCATTATTTATAACTAGATCTGCTTTTATAATCCCCCAATCAATACCCAGAGATTTTGAAGCTTTATAAATAATTTTCTCAACATTTTTATTAAACTTTTTATTGTGATAAATTGAAGGAGTAGAGCCTCCATTTTCAATTATATATGGTTTTGTGTCTGTAATATTTGAGTAATTTCTATCTGCAATTGCAACATTATAAAATTTTTTATTAAGAAAAATTCCCTCCGAGGAAAGTTGATGACCATGCAAAAAGTTTTCTACTATTATCTTTTTTTCTAAGCTATTTTTTTTACTTTCTTTAAAAAAAAAACTTATTTTGCTCTTATTTTTGATATCTTTATTTTCAATTAAAAAAACTCCTCTAGAACCACTGTTATCACTTGGTTTAATTACCACATCATTGGATTTTGATTTAAGGTATTTAAAAAAAAGTTTAAAGTTTTTAAAATATGAAAATTCTGGGGTTTCAATTTTAAATTTTAAAAATTTTTTTTTCATTTTAATTTTATTGGATACTAGTTTTGCTGACTTTAAACTAATGGATTTAGTATTAAGCTTTTGTGATAGAAAAGAAACTGAAACAGGGATATCACTCGCTATTGAAATTACACCTGCAATTTTTTTATTAATTTTTAATTTTGATATTTCTCTATAAATATTTTGTGGTTTTTTTGTACTTATATTAAGATGAATATCAGAATATTTAAGACAGTATGGTTTTTTTTTTATATCTACGGAAATAATTTTTAAGTTATATTTTTTACAAAGAAGAAATATTTTTTCTTGTTCTAGAGAACCTCCTAGTATAATAACATATTTCATATTATTGATATTACATGAAAACTAAATTCTTTCTAGACACAGCTTCTTTAGATGACATAAAATTTTGGCAACAATTTAATTTAGTCGATGGTGTTACAACAAATCCAAAATTACTTTCAATTGAAAAAAAAGATCCTTATTCTCATTTAAAAAGTATCTGTAAAATTGTAAAAGGACCTGTGTCAGCCCAGCTCACCAAAACAGATTTGGATGAAATGTACACACAAGGTATAAAATTATCGTTAATATCAAAAAATATTGTTGTTAAAGTTCCATTAATTGAAAATGGAGTAAAAGTTGCAAAATTACTTTCTAAAAAAAAAATAAAATTAAATATAACTCTAGGTTTTGATCCTGCTCAAATCATTTTCTTTAAAGATATTAATATAAATTATTTTTCTTTTATAGTAGGAAGAGTGGAGGATTTTGGTAAATCAAATATTAATAATATAAAAGAATTAAGAAGGATCATTGATAAATTTAAAAAAAAACCTAAGTTATTATCTGCCAGCATAAGAAACTCTGATCATTTAATTAAAGCTATAAACAATGGTAGTGATATTATAACTGTACCACCCTCAACATGGGATAAAATATTAAAAAATGAATACTCAATTTCAGGACAAAAAGATTTTTTAAACTCTTGGTCTAATCTAAAAAAAATTTATAAAAAAAACAAATATGACTGAAATTAATAAAAAAAGACTAAAAAATAAAGTGTGTATTGTAACAGGAGCTTCGAGTGGAATTGGCTTTGGTATTGCGTCAAAGTATTTAGAGGAAGGAGCCAAAGTAATTGCCACTTATAATAAAAATCTTAATGGAGCAAAAAGATTGAAGAAAAAGTTTGGGTGTGAAATTATAAAATTAGACGTTAGAAATAAAAAAAAAATATTCGATATTTTCAAAAGTATCAAAAAAAAATATAAAAGAATTGATATTTTAGTAAATAATGCTGGTGTAAATAAAACTAATGATTTTGATAAGTTGTCCGAGAATGATTGGAATTATGTTATAGATGTAAATTTAAAAGGTGTCTTTTTTTGTTGCCAAGCTGCTTGTAAATTTTTAGAAAAAAAAGGTAAAGTTATTAATATTGGATCGCTTTCAGGGGAGTATGGCGGTCCCAGAACACCATCATATGCGGCTGCAAAAGCTGGCGTAATGTCACTAACACATTGTCTAGCTAGATTTTTAGGAAAAAAAAGTATTAGCGTAAATTGCTTATCTCCTGGAGTAATAGCAAATGAATTTACCGAAAAGACCATGTCAAAAGATGTAAAAAAAATTGTAAAAAATTTAATTCTTCTTAACAGGTTGGGAAAAGTAGATGATTTACTAGGTACAGCAGTGTTTCTTGCTTCAGATGACGCAAACTATATTACTGGACAAACTATCTCTGTAAATGGCGGGGCATGGGTCCGATAAATATAAAAAATAATAACCCTTTTTTTATTGCTGAAATTTCTTCTAATCATAATTCTGATTTAAAAAGAATGTATAAATTAATTGATACAGCAAAAAACTGTGGATTTGATGCTGTAAAATTTCAATTATTTAAAATTAACAAATTATTTTCTTATGAAATACTCAAAAAATCCAAAAAACATAATAAAAGGAAAAAATGGGAACTGGATACTAAATATATTCCTAAATTAAAAAATTATTGTAAAAAAAAAAAAATTTTATTTGGTATTACACCATTTTATTTAGAAGCAATCAATGAAAGTAAAGATTTTGTAGATTTTTATAAAGTTGCATCTTATGAATTAAATTGGTTAAATTTAATTGAAGAGTGTTCAAAAACACGTAAATATTTAATTTTATCTACTGGAATGGCAAAATTAAAAGAAGTAAAAAATGCCGTTAAAATACCTCAAAAGTTTAAAATCCCTTTTTCAGTTTTACATTGTGTCTCAATTTATCCTACGAAAGAAAATTTATGTAATTTAAAAAGTATCGAATTTTTAAGAAAAAAATTAAAAATAAATAATGTAGGTTGGTCTGATCATACTGTTAATGAAAAAGTTATTTTAAGAGCTTGTCATAAATGGGATGCAAAAATAATTGAAATGCATATTGATTTAGATGGCAAAGGGTATGAATACAAATCAAAACATTGCTGGTTACCAAAAAGAGCAAAAAAATTAATATCATTAATTAAAAATTCAGAGGTTATAGATGGTAAGGATTTTAAAAAACCTGTAAAAGAAGAGTTAAAAGAGAGGTTGTGGAGAGCTGATCCTCAAGATGGATTAAGACCATATAAATCAATTAGAAAGAAATTTTAATTTAATTATGAAAGCTTTAGTTTTAACTGGGGGTATTTCTTCATATAATTTTATTAAAGAGTTAAAAAAAAGAAAGATCAAGGTATTACTCATAGATCGATCAGACAGATGTTTTAGCAAACAAATTTCAGATCAATTCTTTAAAGTTTCGGCTACAAATTTTTATGCAATTTCGAAAATAATAGACAAATATAAACCTGATTTTTTTTTAACTTATTCATCACAATATAGTGTCTTTAAAAATTTATCAAAATTATCCAAAAAATATAAAAAAAACTTCATTTCTGAAAGTCAATTAAAAATTATCAATAATAAAAAAAAAATGAAAAAATTTTTTTTAGAAAATAAAATAAAAACGCCAAAAAAATTAAGTATAAATAAAAAAACAATGTTTCCAGTAATATTTAAACCAGAAGTTGGAGCAGGATCCTCTGGTGTAAAAAGAATAAAGAATCAAAAAGAATTTGTAAATTTTAGAAAAAATTTACCTAGAAAAGGTTTTTTTGAGGAATACATAAATGGTGAATTATACCACATAGATGGATACTCAACTGAAAAGGAGAATGGGATATGCACTATTTTAAAAAAAAATTTTACTTTAATTGATAATATTCCTTTGACTTCAAGCTATGAAGTCTTAGGTCTGAATGACAAAAAAAAATTTATAAAACTTGTTAAACCAGATCTAAAAAAAATTTTAACAAAATTAAATATAAAACGTAATTTTTGGGGAATTGATTTTTTATATAAAAATAAAAATATTTATTTTATCGAAATTGGTCTTTTGCATGATTGTTATACTGATTACCTTTATAAAAAATTGAAAATTGATATTTATAAGTTTTTCATAAGTTTAATTAAAGGAAAAATATTAAGAAATGAAATAAAAAAATTTGATAAAATAAAAAAAGCTAAGATGCTATTTTTGTATAATCTAAAGAAAAAAAAATATAAAAATATTGTTATAATTAATAAAAATAATAAGCAAAAAAAAAAACCAAATTCAATATCAGATATTATTGGATTTAAATTCATCAATTGTTAATTTAAAAAATTATTAATTTAAAAATATGTATTTATATTTGTAAATGAAATCAAAAAAAACTCTAATTATGATAGGTGGGGGCATCCAGGAATTTGATGCAGTTATGAAATTACAAAAAGTTGGCTTTAAAGTTGCTGTAGTTGATAAAGATCCTAAATGTAAATGCTTTAAACTTGCTGACTATAAAATTAATTGTGACGCGACTGATATAAAATCAATTGTATCTTGGATTTTATTAAATAGGAAAAGAATTAGGATAAGTGGAGTTTTCACTTTAATTAATCAAGCATTCACTGTAGCTGCTGTATCTGATATTTGCGGTTTAGTTTCTATAAAACCAGATAAGGTTTTGAGATTTGACAATAAAATTTTTATGAAAAATTTTTTTAAAAAAAAAAATTTTTTAACTCCCCATTTCAAGGTTATAGAAAATTTAATTCAATTGAAGCATTTCATTAAAAACAATAAATCTTATTATTTGAAA
>MDTE01084429.1_pt1 | contig 25326 bp, 22 predicted proteins | sample 811231 | NCBI WGS metagenome assembly MDTE01 (sample SAMN05326651, study PRJNA326480) | marine metagenome | isolation source: seawater | place: Indian Ocean: Red Sea | collected 2010
ATATAACTATTACCATTATTAATTTTTTCAACAATTTCCTCGTTAATATCAAAACCTAATACTTTAAAGCCATTCTCAACATAGGTTAAACATAATGGCAAGCCTACGTAACCTAATCCAATTACGCTTATTACAGCAGTTTTATCATTTAATTTATCAATGAGATCTTTTGCAAAGTCTTTAATTAACATATTCTTATTTAAATTTTTCTAAAAATAATACTCCCAATAATCTTACATTAGGAAATAATATTCATAGACAAGGAGTGATTTTATAAATGTTTTATGTAATAAAATACCTTTTTAAAAACTTAATAATATTTTGAAAATTTTATTAAATACTTTTTAATTTGCGATACATTTCATATGTTCATTATTAATCAATTTATAAATTTCCCCTGTTCGTGAGCATTCCCACTGACCGGTTCCTTTTAATGGTAAGTCGATTCTCTCCCCATATTTACTCATCCATCCAATCTGGATAGAGGGCACACCTACCATAAGAGAAAAAGGTTTTACATTCTTATTTACTAAAGCACCTGCCCCTATAAATGAATATTCTCCAATTTCGCAACCACAAATTACTGTTGCATTAGCACCTATAGTTGCTCCTCTCTTTACTTTAGTTCTTCTGTATTCTGATTTTCTTTCAATAAATGCTCTGGGATTATAAACATTTGTAAATACCATACTAGGTCCACAAAATACATTATCTTCAATTTCTACTTGATCATATATCGATACATTATTTTGAACTTTTACATTATTACCAATTTCAACAGAATTTCCAATATAAACATTTTGTCCGAAATTACAGTTTTCACCAATAACGGCTCCAGAGCAAATATGAACCCAATGCCAAATTTTAGAATTCTTACCAACTTTTGCTCCAGAATCAATTATTGATGTAGGGTGTACAAAAATGGAATCATGTATTTTCATCAATAACACTCAAATAAAATTGGTATAAACTAACTATACATTTATTAATTGAAAACTAAAAGAAGCTCTATTTTTAAGAAAAAGAACTATTTGATTTTTTTAATTAAATAATCTTTTTCTGAAAGTAATGGAATTACTATTAAGGAAATAAATAATCCATGCGTAAGAAAACCTGTGGGTAAATCAGTTGATGTAATAATGGTAAATATGGGAACGAAAGACATAGATGCAACAAGTAAAAAATTATTTTTATTTAAACTAAAATAATCAATAAAATTAAAAGTAATCCCCATAATTAATCCGTAAATTACAGATCCCAAAAATCCTGCCTGCATATAAGCTGTACCAAAAAAAGAACAATTTGATGAACCTGCATCCAATGAAAAAACTCTCTGATTAATCAATTCTCCTGGTGGAAGATTATATGGATATTCAGAAAATAAATTCCCTATTAGATTTTGAGACCAGTATGTAAATTGATTTTCACCAAAAAATTTTAAGTAATGAAGAATAACCGAAGAGGGGATAAACAAACCTCGCCTTATAATCATACTAGGTACATAAGAATAACCAAAAACAAAATATAAAACAAATGCAATCACCATTAAAAGTAAGATGAAGAATGGGATGAAAGATAAATTCTTAAATTTTTCAAACCATAATGAAGTTATGATTCCCAGGAAAGGAAACAATAAAATACTTTTCTCAGCACTAATACCATATAGAAAAAGCAATGAAAAACTACAAATTGCAATTAATACATAGTTTTTATTCTTAATTGCTAAACAGGTAATAAAAGGTATTGAAATTTTGGATAACCAATTTATTGCATAACTTCCCAATCTTGAAAAATCTTGATCTCTGAAATCATAAACTAATTTTGGGTTTAGATTAAAAGAATTTAGGCCAACATCAAAGAATAGAAATAAAATCCCAAGTGCTGAGAATAAATATAGAAAAAAGAATACCTTATTTCTATATTTGTAGATATTATTGATTCTAAATTTCTTAAAGAAATCATATTTTCTCACTACTAAAATTAAAATAAAAGTAGTTAGGATAGAAAATATAGAGAACCATTCGTATCTCGTATCGAATGAAAAAATTACAAATGCAGGAATTATAATTATAAAAAATATTATGGAAACAAATAAATCAGATATCCTGTTGATATTTTTGGGAATAATTTGCAATAAAGCAAAAAACAAAAAAGTTATTTGAACTAATTTAAGAGTATCAATATTAAACCAATCTCCATAATCGAAATATACTTTTCTAAAAAGTATATAAGAAAAGCTTAAACAAAAATAATAAATTAATGAAAAAGATTCAAAAATATATTTTGTATTGAATAAATAATTAATTTTATTCTTAATTAAATTTGTATTATTTTTCATATTAAATTAAATATTTTTATTCAAAAAGATTTATAATTTCTTGATGAATTCCTCTTACAATTTTTTCTGGGTCATGCCAATCTTCAACATATTTCCGACTTGAGTAGCTTAACTCTAAAAATTTATCTTCAGGCATATTAAACATATTTGCCAAATCATTTAGAAGTGTTTTCGGTTCAGTTCTTAAAAAAGGTAAATCTTCCTTCATTTTGGGTGGGATAAATTTCAGGTCTGATTCTCTTATATAAACCATTACTGGCTTTCCTAGTGCCATTAATTCTACTGCAACTGCGCCATACCAACCTGCATAAATTTGATCAATAAATATATCAAGAGTATTATAAATTTCTTTTGCTTTTAAATTACTTAAATTTTCTATCAGAATAAATTCAAATTCATAACCTTCAATTCTTAGCATTTCTAAAGCATTTATTATTGCTTCTGTACCTTTTACATCTCTATTAGTAGGCGCATGTCCTATTCTCAATTTATTACTTTTTTTTGTTAAAAAACTCGGTTTCCACTTTTTAAGATCTATTGATGCATAAGGGAGAAACCTTGTTTTACTAGGTAGAACATGCATCAAGTCGGGATTTAATGCATAAACAATATCCGAAGTTTTTGTTAAGAGTTTTATTTGCTGCCGCTTTAATTTATCAGAAAGATCTGTGTAGTAATATTTATCAACATTATTAGCTATATTAATTGAAAAATTAGCTAAGGAGAAATCGCCTTGTCTAGCATCATCTCCTTGATATTGAATTATTATTTTTTTTCTAAAGATTTTTAAAAAATATAATTCGAGACGTTGCATTGTGAACATATAAAGTAAATAAAATCTAAAAAGGATTTTTAATACTTTTGAATTTGTTCGAAAAGAGTCATATGAGTATTGTGGGAAAAGGGATGAACCGTAGTTAAAAAAAACAATATCATTTTTAAAAATATAAAAAATTGAAAAAAATCTTTTTATTTCTGCGACAAACCTCGAATCATTCAAATTTTTAATGACTTTATCAACTTTTTGGCCATAATTATTTGTTTTGAAAGATAATGTTGAACTACTTATTCCCAATTTTTTTAATTCTGCACTTATACCTTCAGGATTTCCTCCAACATTAGATGGTAAATGTATTATTCTAATTTTCTTCTTCATTAATTTTCCTTTAATGAATAAAATTAATCAATAACTACTTTACCAAAACAAAGTTAAAGATATTTTTTTATTATCGTATTTTTATATATCAATGAAAATTTTATACATAATCTTTGCAATTAATTAAAAATTATGTACTTTTGATAGCAGTTAATTGATAAGGTTTAATCCTTTTCTTTGAGAAAATAATTTAAAAATCTAACTTTAATATTGAAAATTATTTACATCGTTTATACTATTTTTCAATTTTATAGTAGGAACAATAAGTTCCTTTTTCATTAATTCAATATCAGCTATTAAATTCAGATTTTCACCAGAAACATTTTTAAAGATTGGCTTTTTCCTTAAGTATTTTGCAAATATTTCTGCAATTTCCCTTATAGTTAATATCTCAGGACCGCCAATATTATAAATAGAATTTTTGTCTATCATCATAGATTTAATAATTGCAGAAGAAGCATCTTTAACATGAATAGGATTAATACTTATGCCATCTTTACCCTGAATAAATATAGATTTTCTATTTGCTATATTATCCAATATTCTAGGGATAAGCATTGCTTTTTTTTGACCAGGTCCATATACAAAAAAAGGACGAATTATAGTAACCTGAAAAATCTCAGAATAGCTTTGGACTAATATTTCTGCAGATGCTTTACTCCCCAAATAGAAACCCAGCTTTCCAGGCTTTACTAAAGGTGCGTTTTCATTAAAAGGCTTAGAACTGTTTCCATAAACCCCACCAGAAGAGGTATATATAAACTTTTGAACACCTACCTTTCTTGCATAATCAAGTAGTATTGCCGTTGATTTAACATTAACAGAAAAAATATCATTTGCATATTTAGGGAAATCTCTGAATTTATTAGATTGAGAAAGATGCAAAATATAATCTACATCTTCTGGAAGTTGATTTACAAAATTATTATCAGATAAATCAGCGGTTATATAATCTACACCTTCCAATAATGAATTCTTTTTATCTCTTATCAATGCCTTTACAGAATAATTTAATTGAACAAGCTTATTACAAACATTCCTACCAATAAGACCATTTGCCCCCGTAACTAGAATTTTTTTCATTAACTTAAGTTTCGAAATCTAGAGAAGGGAAGAGATAGTGATCCTATCACTATACATGAAATTAATAAGACAAATTTAAAGAAGATTATTTCAATATTAAAATCATTGTTTACAGAAGTGACTGAAATAATACCTAAAATAGATGCTATAAAAATTAAAAAACACAATCTAAATTTGGGTAAAACAATTGGATGGAGTTTTTGCGTAAAATATAAATAACTTAGTGTTAAAAATAAGTAAGATAAAAATGTTGCTATTGCTGCTCCTGCTGAACCAAAATATTCAATAAAAATAAAATTAGCAACAATATTAATTGCAGCAGTTAACCATGTTAATTTCGCGAATAAAAATGTTTTCTTTTCTATTGATATCCCAACTGCTGTAATTTGTTGCGATGCCTGCAAAATAGCGCCTAAAGATAATATACATAAGGTCAATGAACTTTCTGAGTATTCTTTTGGCATAAGTAAATTTAAAATTTCCCCTGAAAAGAGAGATACTGAGCTCGCTGCGATTACAATGAATAGTAATAATATTAAGAGAATATAACCATATATAATTTTGTATTTATAAGGCTGGTTAGTTTTAATTTTAATAGCCAATGGACTCCAAGCTTGGCCAAAAGCATTAGATAAAAACATAGGTATTAAAGAAAATCTAAATGCTATAGAGTAAATACCTACCTCTTGTGTATCTCTTAGATAAAACAACATCCATCTATCTATACTTCCAAATATCCAATATGCCATTGCTGCAAATATAAAAGGATAACCATAATTAATTAATTTCTTCGCCCATAAAAAATTAATTTTTTTTAAACCAATTTGATCTCTTATCATCCACAAACCAAAGGGTAATATTGGGAAATATATCAATGCTTGACTTCCCAAAAATTGATCAATTCCACCAGCAAAATAAACTACACTTATAAACCCCGCTGAAATAGTCGATAAGCGAGAAAGTAATGAAAAAAAGAAAAATCCAAATGGAGAGAATTTCAGTCTGAGAATATCTAAAATATAATTACTCCATTGAGAAAAAATCATTATCAATAGACTTGAAATTAGTGCTTTTATTGTAAAGTTTTGATCAGGATTAAAAAAATCTTTTGGTGAAAGAAAAAGGATTCCTAAACATATCCCAAAGGTTAAAATACCAAATATAAAAATAGTAAAAATTCCAGTTGATACTATTTCTTTCTGAACTTTTGATGAGATATTCTCATCCCAATAAAAACGTAAGGTACTATTATTTAATCCACAATTTAATATCAGTCCAATCAAGGTTGTTGTAGTTGATATTAATTCAAGAATTCCAAAAGAATTAATTGATAGATAATTAGCCAATATTGGATAAACACAAAAAATGAAGATTTTTGAAAAAAAATCCGCAAGTCCATATATGGTTGAATCCTTTGCAATCCTTAAAAAAATATTCAAAATATTAGTTTATTTCTTTTAAGTGGTGGTTTTATTTTTGGAGAATTTTTTTTATAGTCACTCTTTAGAGGATGATATAAATCAATTATTGATTCTTTTTCACCATATATGTATTCAATTATATTTTTAAATAAATATATCGCAGAGTCTAAACCATGATATTTTAAAACATAATCCCTTCCACACTTACCTAAAGTTGCTCTTAATTCAGGATTACTGATTAATTTTTCAAGTATTTTCTCAATATTTTCTGGAGTAGCCGAAACAATTGGGCACTCACATAGATAAGACCATCTCCTTAATGGATATATATAATTTTGATCCTCTAAATTACAAATAGTTGTTAGTCCCGAAGCCATTCCTTCAATAGAATTAAGACCATAAGCTGGGAAGATAAGTTGATCTAGTAATATATCAACTTCCTCTCTAAATACTCTTTGCACTTCGGAATTACTTTTACCTTCAATTAGTAAAAACTTTATTTTTAATCCTTTATTTTTAAGTTTTTGTATCGCATCTATTATAAATTCAGTCCCTTTGAAACCTCTATGATTTGGTGCATGTGCAATTACAACTTCTTCAGACAACCCATTACTTTTTTGCTTTTTTCTCGATTGCATCCAACTATCTAAATCTAAAGAAATAGAACTAGGTAAAAAAACATCCCATCTTCCTATCCCATCAGGGAACATACCTGCCGGTATGATTGCATCAGCATTTTTAGTCCAATACTCGACTTGTTTAAAGATAATATTTTGTTTCCTAGCAGCTTCAGGATATGAAATATTAAATCCATGTGCAGCCGATGTGGATCTTATATTTCTATAAACAGAAGCGTCTGCTCCATAGGGTAAAACTACTACTTTTTTTCTTGCGAGCCTAAAAAAAAATGATTGAAACTTTTTCAATGGTGTATCACCTATGAAAAATCCCTCAAATGATATAAAAAATATATCATAAAGAAATAAAGATTCTAGGAAAGCAAAATATCTTCCTAATGTAGGAGGTATTTTATATTTTGTTACTAATAACTTATCCCAATCAGAATTTTTGTTTACAGAGTAAGGTTTTGTAACATAAGTATCTGAATAAAATCCCGCTTTTTTCATTGCACTAGACCAATATTTATTATTTAATATTGGAGTACTACCCCATACAAGTCTTCTTTTTTTTGATTTACGGTTAAAAAAATATAGAAACAGCCCTGAGAAAAAATAAAGCGGAAAAAAAAATATTGATGCAAATATATTTATAACCTTTACAGATATATTTTCCATGAACAGTTTTAAAGCTATTATACCGGTTATTCCATTTGCCAATAATAGTTTATATTCTTTACCTTGACAAATATAACTTTATTTCCAAAGTCATTTTTGTATTAATAAATTTCTGAAGAGATTAAATTATGATTAATAAGACTTTTTAAATATTAATATTTCTAATCAAAAATTAAATTCATCCATTGATTGACATTTATTAAAGACCAAATTAAAAGTCGTCTATTTTTTTCTCCTTTTAGATGCTGGTTAATTAATTCCATAGTTTCTTTTTTATCTAAAAAATTATAAATTATTGCTTTATCATCAAGAAGAGTTCGCTTTACAAATTCAATACTTTCTCCTTTAAACCAACTAGCATCTGGCGAAGAAAAACCCTGTTTTTTTGATTTAATGATTTCAGCTGGGATATATTTCTCCATTACAGATCTTAATATCTTCTTCCCATCATTTGTTTCTGCGAAGTAATCATCTGTTTTATAACCGTATTTATTTTCATTAATTCTTTTAATATTTACGAAGTTTTTAAGTTTAAATTCAACTGGGCATTGCATCGCGAAATCTACAAGATCATTATCCATAAATGGAACCCTTGTCTCCAGCCCATGCGCCATGCTCAATTTATCCTCAACTATAAATAGTCCATGAAGAAACGTTTTTGATTCTAAATAAAGAGAATGATTTATATAGTCCTCTACTGTCTTTAATTCATTTTCGTGTGTTAGAAAAACATCCCTAAAAATATCTCTTGTCCATACATCTTTAATTTCATTATTTATTGGTCGAAATAATTTTTTAATTTCAGAATTAGATAATAACCTTTGCCAATAAAGATAATAATTATCGATGTAATTATCGAAATTAGAAACATCAATAGCTCTATAATATCTCCAAGGATAACCACCAAACATTTCATCACCTCCTGAACCAGAAAGAACAACTTTTACAAACTTACTAGCCAATTTTGCAGCATAATAATTTGGATAACTTTGCCCAACTCTAGGTTCTTCAAGATGCCACGCTAAATCCTCTATACAACGCTCCATATCTCCTGACTTTAAGACCATTTCATAATGTTCTGTCTTAAATTTTGCTGACATTGATTCTGCTTTTGATCTCTCATCAAATGCCAATTCAAGTCCTGAAGCTGAACTTAAATCAAAACCTACTGTAAAGCTTTTCAAATACTTAATTTGTTCTGATGCAATAGCAGAAATCGATCCGCTATCCATTCCTCCACTTAAATAAGAACCCAACTCAACATCACTAACAAGCTGCCTATTTACAGCCTGTTTAAATAGACGGTCAAGTTCTTCAGAATATTCTCTGATATCTTTTGATTTGTAAATTTCTTCAAATTTATAGTCCCAATACATTCTTATATCAAAAGAATTATTTTTTAAATTAAATTTTAAAAAATGACCAGATGGCAAAATTTTTATCCCTTGTAAAAGTGTTTGATCTGTGAATATATTTTGAAACGTAAAATATTCAACCAAAGCCTTCTTATTCAATTTCTTATAAAATTTTGGATGTGATATTATTGATTTTTGTTCAGAAGCAAATATAAATAAATCTTCCTGAATTAAATAATAAAGAGGTTTAATGCCATATCTATCCCTAGCTAATAATAATGACTTTTTATTGTCGTCCCAAAACGCAAAACTGAACATTCCATTAAATTTTAATAGAGCTTTTTCTTTCCATTGAATTAGAGAATAAAGTAGAACTTCTGTATCAGAATCACCATTAAATTCAAATCCGAGATTTTCTAGTTCATTTCTTATTTCTTTATAGTTATAAATTTCTCCGTTGTATATAAGAACAAATCTTTTATCTTTACTTATCATCGGTTGATGACCAGATTCAGTTAAATCAATTATTGCTAATCTCCTGTGTCCAAAGCCAATATTCTCATTGATCCAGTACCCTTCACCATCGGGCCCCCTATGAGAAATTGCATCTGCCATATTTTCAAGTATTTTACTAGAAATATGTTCTCCGTCTCTATTTATAAAACCTGTAATTCCACACATTAGATAAAAATATCTTTTGAAAAAGAAATTAAATGCTTACCTTTTTTTAACTTATATCCTTGAACAAGATTGTAAAAAATAATAAAGAAATTTTCTGTAAGACAATTCAAACAATCATTAAGTTTATATTTTTCAGAAGCATATGATTTTATAAGTGTAGAGAGACTCGATAAGTAAATATATAGTTTTTTAAATTGCAAATTCCCCTTCCATATGATTCCGTTAAGATTAAACTTCATATGTAAATCATTAATCATAAAATTCTTTTTATAGATTTAAATCATTTAAAAAAGTACTTGAGTTTTTTAAATCTAAATCTTTATATATAGATATCATAAACTCATATGGCATATATGAATAATCAATAATAAATCTTTTTGAAATTTCTTTATTTAAAAATTCAGTTAATTTTCCCAATTCTTGATGATAAGCAGAAGGTTGTTTGAACTCAATAAATGAAGATTGAAAATCAATCACTAAATTCTTATCAATGCAATTCCAAAGTTGTTTGATTAATATTTTTATTAAATCAAAATGCTCTTTCTCATTCTCCGAATATAAATAATTAAAAACTCCCAAGCAACACACACTTTCAACTCTTAAGTTTATTTCCTCTAAAGGTTTGATTAATTTAAAATAAGCTTTTTTATGTTTCTTTTTTGCTTCATTTATAAAATCAGATACTATATCAACGCCATAGTAATCTATGTCATAACCGTTAAAAGATAGAAACTGGTAAAAATCGCCAAATCCGCATCCAAAATCTATTAAAGATTTTGATTTGTTTAAATATTTCATAGCATTATTAAATCTTAACTCTTGACGACCTTTAGGGCATCCAAGTGATGAAGGTGATAAACCATTTTCTTGATATAATTTTCTATATTCCTTAATCATAGGATCAAAACTAAATCCCATAAAATTCAATCGCTATTGTATCTGTTATAAATTAGTCCTTTATTAATATTTTTAGGGCTATATTTCTGATTTTTGTCAAATAAAAACTTATTTTGACTAGTATCTTCAACTTGCAATTTTAAAGAGTTGTTTGAGATGTCTGAAATTACATTAAATTTATGTCTGGCTATATATTTTCCATCTAGTCTCTCAATAACGATAATTCCAGTTTCCAACCTCGAATCAATATCTTCAACTTCATTAATGTCTACAATACCAACATTATTTTCCAAATCATAGGAAAGTGTTCCGCCATGGCCAGAAATGATTACATTCTTACCTTTTTCTAGCTCTATATTATCAATTACCTGCCTAAATTTGTTTCCAAAAGACTTATGCTGACTTCTTATTTGTGCAGTTCTATGTAAAATAGCTGGCTCAACTTGGTCAATACGATTAAAAGCGTATATAGCTGTTTCTCTAGCCCTGCATGAAGGACTTGATATTACATATGAAACATCTATTCCAGACTTTTCAAAAACCGTACCAACCAATTTTGATTCAATAATACCTTTTTCCGTTAGGCAAACTGCTCTGTAATAATCTTCTTTTCTTGCATCATCATTATTTTGAAGCTCTACAGCGTCAAAGGCAGTAGCGGTGTCCCACTTCTCACGCATTGCATGTCTCATATGAAGAAAATATCCACCCTCTTTTATCTTCTCTACCCAAAAAGTATGAAGCTCATCTTCTTTTGAAGCGGTAAGTTTACTTTCTCCCAAATAATTTTTAATTGGTAGAGAGTTAGAAATAATTATACTTCTTAGTAAAAATGCAGATAACCCTCCTGCAAAATATATTAAAATAAAAATTAAATATTTTGATATTTTTTTCATTTTTTTGAATGTAGAAATACATTATAAATCTCTAACTACGACATAAATATTTAATGGATAAATTTTTGAAATAATTTGTAAGTTTAATATGGATAAATATAAAATTCACTTAAAAGATTATTTGGTTTGGGAAAAATTATTTCTTTATATTTTTTATTAAATAAATAAAAGTTTCTAGATTCACAATTCCAAGATTTCTTAAAATTTACAAGTGGACTATTAGGCGGATTACTAGCTTGCCAATTAACAAATCTTACATTTTTACTAAATGCATACAGATATATTTTTTCTGCCAATAAATGATTAACTCCATATTTTTGAAACTCTTGAGCAGTAGACATCATAAAAAGTTCATACATATCGGTTGATTCTAAAAAGAAACATCCTCCTATTATTGATTGAGTATTTTCAAAAAATGCATATGCTAAACATCCAGTCCCGAAATTTATAAAATTTTCAAAGAATTTAAAATCCCAAACTTTACCATTCAATTCTTCTATTCTTTTTTGATGGCAATTTTTGTACCATTCAGAAACCTTACTCATATTTTTTGTAAAACAAATTTGAATATTTTGTTTTTTTGCTGCTTTTAGAGATCTGCTTAAACCACTTCTAGTTTTTGCCTTTTTAAAAATTAATCCCGAAGGGTCACATGATTTATTTATATCAGCTATGTAAAAAGTTACATCTCTAACTACCCAATTATTTAAGTTATTTTCATATGAAATTTGGCTTGGTAATGCAATAGATATTGAGTGATATTTTTTTTCTTTTGCATAACTATCAATCAAATTAAGAATTTGAGTAATAGAGATATGAGAGTTGCTGAATATATCTACAGATAGATAGCCGAATCTACCACCACAAGTAAGAAAACGAATAAACTCTGCTTCAACAGAATACATCCTTAAATTTGCAATCAATAAATTATTTTCAATTTCACGAATTTCGAAAAACAACGGTCTAAATAAAACATTTTCTTCTTGAAAATTATTATTTAAAGAATTTATATTTTTAATGTCGTAATAAGGGAAAAAATGTTTATCAACATTTTTGTTTCCCCAGTTTAATAGAGCATCTTTTTCTAATAATTTAAATTTGGAAATCATAGTTCTAAAAACAATACTTTAATTATTGATTAAATACATATTAAAAATATTAAAAACATTTATCTTGGGAAAAATACCAAAGATAAAAACTTCCTAATCAAATATCTAGTGATAAATTTCACTATTTCAGATCTCAATAGTATTTGTTGAAAAAGTTCTTTCATCTAAATTTTCAATTCCTATAATTTTATTCATTAATAATTTCTCTCCAAAACTACGCTAATTAAATAATCTTGTTCTTCTTTACTTAACCCATGAAATAACGGCAATGAAATACTACAATCATTAGCAATCCATGAATTAGGAAAATCTTCGCGTTTGATATTATATTTCTTTTTATAAAACTCAAGCATATGAACTGCATGTGTTGAGGGTCTAGTTGATATACCTCTTTTTTGCAAATTATCCATCCACCTATTTCTTTTATTATTTATATTTGAAATCAAATCATATTTTTTATTTTCTATAGCCCAATTAATTTCCTCAGTTTCAAACAGACAGGGGTAGCTTTGATAACCATGTGTAAAGAATTCTTTGTTAAGTGGAGTCTTAAGCCAAGTTAAATCTTTAAATTCAGAATTATATTTATCTGCGATTTTTTTTCTTTCATTAACTATTTTTTTTGCTCTTTTCATTTGTGCTAAACCTAATGCAGCCTGAATATCAGTCATTCTTAAATTGAAGCCAGCATCTTTATGATCAGAAAGCAAATAAGGCTTTGGACCTAAATGTCTTTGATGATCAGATAAACTAGCCCCGTGATCCCTTAATCTTCTCATCTTAATAGCTAATTCTTCGTCGTTAGTAGTTATCATTCCTCCCTCACCTGTAGTAATTGCTTTTCTGGGGTGAAAACTAAAACATCCAGTATTACCGAATGTCCCTACATGAGTTTGATTTAACTTTGAGCCAAAACCACAAGCTGCATCTTCTACAACAACTAAATTATATTTTCGAGCAATTTTTAAAATTTCATTCATAGCTGCAGGCAACCCAAAAAGATGTACCGGCAAAATAGCTTTTGTTCTATCAGTTATGCGCTCTTCAATTTTGGTAAAGTCAATGTTAAAAGTATTCAGATCAATATCAACGAAAACTACTTTGCCCCCAAGATGCTCAATCACATTAGCTGTAGAAATCCATGTAAAAGCAGGCACTATAGCTTCATCATCTTTTGAAAAACCTAAGGCGGCTAAAGATAAATATAAAGCTGAAGTACAGCTTGTTACAGCAATACTTTGTTTACAACCAACAAACTCACTCCATACTTTCTCAAAGTTATTAACCTTGGAACCTTGAACAAGCCATCCACTTTTAAGAGGTTCAAGTACACTGTTAATCTCTTCATCATTAAGGTTAGTTTTTGCAATTGGTATATTGAACATTTATTTCAATCTTCTCATCTCAACTTCTGCCTTATGATTTTTTCTCCAAGCAATTAACTTTTCTAAGCCATCTATCAATTTAATTTTTGCATTAAAGTTGATTTCTTTTGATGCTTTTTTAGGGCATCCAATTCTATTTTTTACAAGTGTAGCTTGACTCCTTGGAGCATAATTTATTGGTTTTTTGCAATTTGTAAGGTCAATTAATATTTCAGCTAATTCTTTAAGTGATGTCCTTATTCCAGTTCCTACATTGTAAAAAGTATCATTTGAATCTGCCTTCATTGCGCAAACATTTGCCAATGCACAATCCTCTACTGAAATAAAGTCAAATGCCTCTGATCCATCTCCAAGTATTGTTGGACTTTCACCATTATCAATAGCATCAAGCATTTTCATAATGACAGCAATATATGCCCCCTTATAATCTTGCCTTGGCCCATAAACATTCATATAACGTAATCCTAAATAATTTAAACTATATCTATGATGAAAGGCCCTTAGCATTGATTCTCCGCAAATTTTTGTAGCGCCATAGAAATTCTTATTATTAAATGGATGATCCTCAGTCATAGGCTCAGTCAATGCATCTCCATATACTGAAGCTGAGGATGAATAAATTAATTTTTTAATATTATTCTTTACACAGGCATCCATTACATTAAATGTTCCTAATACATTAACATCAAATGCTGATTGAGGATATTGATGACATTGAAGTAGCCAAAGAGCTGCAAAATGGAATACACCATCTATTCTCTCCATCGCTGAGTTTAGAATATCTTTTTGCAAAATATCGCCACCAACATCATAAATTTTGCATCTATTGTCCTTAAGGGCGTACTTTAAATTCTCTTCTCTACCTCTTATGAAATTGTCATATACAATAACTTCTTCAACATCCTCTTTCAATAATTCTTCAACAGTATGAGAGCCTATTAATCCTGCTCCACCAATAACCAAAAATCTTTTTTTATCGATATTCATAAAATTACTAGGATTTATTAAAAATTTTAGATCTTTTTATTATAAGGTCTGCAAGAGCAAAACTAGCAGTAAATGCTGGTGAAATTGCATTTAAGATGTGCGTAGAGTTTTCAATATTCACTAGTTTAAAGTCTTGTATTAATTCTTTCTTTTCAATATCAAAAAGTTGGGATCTAATTCCCGCCTTGGAACTTTTAATTAAATGCTCTTCTTTTAGGGCAGGGATTAACTGTTGGGCAGATTCCATAAAAAAAGGTTTGATTCCCTGCAATGCCTGTTCTCTAGCATAACGACGAAATCCATTTTTATTTTTTAACCACTGTATTCCTAAGTTTGCAAAAAAGTTGACTGTTAAAAACGGTTCAAAATTATCAAGACCGTCATAATTTTCTTTACCAAAAGCTGGAATTGCTGTTGGACCTAAAAAAACTTCACCATTTAAGTTAGGAGTAACATGTACTCCTAAAAAGGGAACATTCAAATCAGGAACAGGATATATATTTGTTGTGAATTTAAATGGTGCCTCTTTTTTTAATTTCCAATAAATTCCTTTAAAAGGAAAAATTTTATAATTTTTGCAAATATTAAACTTCTGTACTATTTCATCGGCATGAATTCCTGCACAATTAAAAAAATGACCATACGAAATATTTTTCTCTACCCCTTTGGATTGATATTTTAAGATTCTTTTTTCTGGACTTATTTCAATTAATCTTGCATCCAGCTGTAATTTAACTCCTGCATCGCAAACTTTCCTTATTAATGTTTTAATAACTAATTTTGGATCAACAACACAAGTATTTGGACTCCATAAAGCTTTTTCAGTAGCACAAAAAATATCATTTGTATATTTTTTAATATCATTTCTGTGAACAAATTTTACTTTAGCTCCGTTTTCGTTAGCTCTTTTCATTAATAAATCAAGCTCTTTTTGCTGATCATGTCTCTGAGTAACAATTAATTTCCCGCACTGCAAAACTTTTAAACCCTCTTTTAGGCACCACTCTTTTAATCTTTTTGCACCATCTACGCATACCTTTGCTCTAAGAGACCCAGGCTTATAATAAATTCCTGCATGAAGAACTCCACTATTTCTACCAGAATTATGCAAACCAAGTTCGTTCTCTTTGTCTAAAATTTTTATCTTCAAATATCTATTTGAATTAGCTAATTGATGTGCCAAAGAAAGCCCAACCATTCCTCCACCAAGAATTAAAATATCTACATTTTCTTCTAGCGTTTGATCTTTATTTGAAAAGAAAATTTTATTGCTCATTATCAAAATAAATATGGTTTATACAAATTTTATGAACACTATAAACCATAAGAAGATTAGATTTTAATTTTAAAAAATGCCTTTTTTTATTTTCATATATTCTATATTTTAAAAATTTTTTTCTCTTTTCAACCTCCTTAATTCCTAAAATGATTTATATGCTTCAATTATTAAATGGTGCACACTTTTTGTATGTGGACTATGCATTATTTCTATTGGTATTTAATATTATTCTATAGTCAAATATATTTGAAAAAAAAATTTTTACTGACATCGTAAGATTCTTTCAGATACAGGAAAGTCAGGCAATTTTTGTTGATGCCTTTGAACGATTTCTTTTATCTCAGCCGCGAAAAGTTTTCCACCCAATAAATTAGCAGCTATAGGCTTCCAAGTGGCGCTAGATGCTGACCAATCCGTAACGATTATACGCCCATCCCTACATTCAACGAGAAAACTTCCTTCATGGAAGACATGACTTATCTCTCCTATTCTGCCAGATATAATGTCATCAAAGGGTTGACATTTCCATATACGAATATCAATCTCATTAGAATTATTTTTATAAACAGTCCTCATCCCAGGGTATGGCTTGGTTAAAGCCCTACAAATTCTACTTATCTCCCTCTGACTTAAAGTCCAATCAGCCCATCCATCAGTCTCAAGTCTCTGGGGATAATAAGCAGGAACTCCTGACTGAGGAATTGCATTAACCATGCGTAATTCTGGGCAAGAAAAGAAATCAATTATCATCTCTGCTAGACAAAGAGAGACTTTGAAATAAGAAGTTTTTATATCATCGAACTCATTATAAATGAAACTCTTTTCACCAATAATTTTGCCATCGTCTACACCTGCTTCAATTATAAATGTAGAAAGATAAAATTTTTCAGCTCCACATATTAAAGCCCAATTTTGAGGTGATCTTCCTCTCCCAGATGTAATTCCATCTGGACTTCCATGACTTCCAATAACGCAATAAGAAACATGATTTATTAACCACTCAGGCAAAAGCCTTTGCCAGCCGGCAACCCATATATAGTCAATATCTAGCTCCATAAGAGCCTTTTTATCTATTGGATTTGAAAGAGAATAGCTTTCAACATGCAAGAAATTTATGCCTTTGGATTGGGCAAATTCGGAAATATCTACATATCCTGAAATTGCATTTACTTTACTTTTAGGAGAGACTCCAACAATAAGATCTACTTTCAACCCTCTACTTAAAACATGTGTAATTGAGTCCAATCCTGTAGAAACCGTGCAAAAAATTACTATTTTCATATTCAAATCTAATCTAACTAGAAGAGGGATGATATTTCATTATACAAATTGTCCAAAATCTTATAATCAACTTCCAATTCTTTTTTAGAGGTGCACAAACTTTTAAAGAGATTCTCAGCTTGAAACTCATAACCATTGAAATATAGCCACAATATTTCAAGACCATCATCGCCAAAGGTTTTGTAGTAAGGCAACATCTTTCTTTGTGGGGTATTTCTAGAGTTATACATAGTCGCCTTACAATAATCTTTCCAAGAATTAAGAGCACGATTCCTAAAATGTTTAGATATTTTTATTGGAGATTTGATTTTAGTCTTAGTCCACCAAACAGGATGGGTCAATACTTGAAGAAAATTGTTTTCTTTACTTAAATGTTTCAACCAACTTTCATAAAGCCATATCCCATGACTATCACTCGTATAGCTAAATAAGTCAAATATTTTCTTTGCATAACAATTTATTAAACCTCCATAATGACTTTCTCTACAAGATAAAACAAAATCATTCGTATTATGATAAGAAAAAAAATTAATCTCAACATCTAATAATTCTTCTAGTATTTTTGCATGTTTAGATATTTTCAAATCAAGCTCTTCTTCCTTTCTAATATTTTCTGATGAGGCATCAAAATGCAAACCGATATTGTGACCTAATTTAGCGATTTCTTTTAAAATAAGTCTCGTTTTCTGCTCAAAAGGATTATAAGCATCTGAGCTAAGCATCACAGTAAAGTTTGATATAGCTCCTAATTCAGCCTCAATCTTTGCAATTAACAAAGCAGAAGATGGGGAAACATCAATATCGTGTCTCAGTATAATTTTTCTTGAACAATTCTTTTTTAAATCTAGCGAAATCGCTTCTTGAAAATTACAGCATTGAAACTTATGAAGCGTCTTGCTAATCAAATTACCATATTCGCTTAAGGTAAATTCCAAATCAATACTGAAATATCTATGATCTTATCGCACCAATAAACTATAAACAATTACAAATACAGAAATTATAAATTTAAGCAAAATTAATTAAGTCATTAGTTTTAAAATAATTTTTAATTCCTCAATAAATTTTAAAATTATAAAGATCTTAAAATTATTTTTTTTCTGTCGAATATTAACTGTTTCTTTTAAGCTGCAGCAAGATCTTTCAAAACTCAATAATTTTTTTCATAACCTATAAGGAAGATCAGACAAAATCTTTTATCACTACCTGGGTAATATTTCTGCAAAAAGCCAGTTTAACCTTTTATCACAGATTATCAAAACTGAACTAAAGCTTTACTTAATATTTTTAAAACATACTTTACAAAAAATAAAAATTTATTTAGACATAACTTAGAGTGTTTTATGACAGAATTTTTAGATTTAAAATCCTTTATAATGAATATAACTTTACGCAAAAAATGATATGTTAGCAATTGTAAGTTGATATAAAATTAACCAGACTAATTAATTATGTTAAAAGATAAATTAAAAAAGTTATATAGATTTTTCTTAAAAAAAATTAAAAGATTTATTTATCCTGAAAGTTACTATACAGACGCTCTTTTTGCTGCACTTTATAATAAGGTTCATGATTTAGATTCATCTTTTGAGATTATTCCAAATAGTACAAAGGAAGCTTTTAATACTCAATGGGTAGAGCTGCCTAAAGGTAAAGGTCTTTTGAGTGATAATTGGTTCAAGGAAAATGTTTCAAAGTTTCTTACTAAAGAAGAATTATTAATTGATCCTTTTTGGTTTAAAAATAAAAATGTATTAGATGCTGGTTGCGGGAACGGTAGATGGTCATATGCATTCTCACAATTAGGTTCAAATATTACCTGTGTTGATGCAAATCTCTCTGCTTTAGATCAAACAAAAAAAGAAATCTCTAATTTCAGTAATAAGCAAAATTTTATTCATTCAGATCTTGAAGATATACAAAACTTTCTTAAGCCAGAATCTTTTGATTTAGTTTTCTGTTGGGGTGTACTTCATCATTGCAAAAGTTTCAATAAATCTTTAAATAATATATCAAGGTTATTAAGAAAAGGAGGAATAATTTATTTATATCTTTATGGCAAAGACAGTAGTTCTTTTGATGAAGAGATAGATCTCTTTAAACAACGATTAAGATATAATCTCATGCTTGATAGGCATCAAAGAAGAAAATTTTTATTATCAAAAACTAGAGGCAGGGTAGATAAACTTCATATCGCCCATGATAATTTTGCGCCTTTGATTAATAGGAGATTTTCCTTTAAAGAAATTTCAGATAAATTATGTCATTTAGGTTATGAAAATATTCACAATACTATCGACTATAGTGAGATATTTGTAAAAGCAACTAAAGGGAAAAGTTTACACAAAAAATATTTCTTGAATAAAAGTAAACCACCTTATTGGTTTCAAAAAATAAAATAAAAAATCAATAGAGACAGAGGATTTAAACCGCTTCAACCTTCACGCCATCAAGGTGCTCAATAAAGCTATAGTGGTTTTAAAACTCTATTAAATATGTTAATCACAGATATAACAATATTATTAATACCTCACAAAATGCCTACTTTTTTTGTCAAGTGAATCTAAATTTCTCTTTCTTTGAAAACTATGAAAATAACAACCTGGAAATAGTATCGCATCTATTTAATTAAAATCATCATCTAATAAATATTCTTTTTATAAACTTTCAATTTTGAATTTCAAAAATAAAAATTTTCTTTAAAAAATTTAAGTTGAATTTACAAAAAATTGAATTAACAAATAAATTTAAAAATATTACCAGTTTTAACTAAATCCTTTAATTTAAATATATGCAGAAATTAATAAAAAAAGTTTTTTAAAATTTTTTTTATTTTAACGTCACAGATAATTAAGATTTAAAAAAAATAACTAATGGATTAAAAATATTTACTTTTTGTTTATATAAGAATTCCTCAATTTTAAGCATACTATAATTGATAGAAATATATATAAAAATGACCCCTAAGGAATTAATTAATTTAATTAATGAAAATATTGAAGATCAAATATCTCTTGAAGAGGATACCCCCTTAGTTGGAGGTAATTCGTCAATTGACTCTATGAATTTAGTACAAATTTGTATCGCTTTGGAGGATAAGTCAAAAGAAGATGGATTTTCCTTTGATTGGACTTCAGAAAAAGCTATGTCTTCTCTTAACAGTATTTTTAAAAATCCTCTAACTTTATCAGAAGAGTATAATAAACAAAAAAAGAGTAATAAATGATAATAGTGACTGGTGGCAACTCAGGTATTGGAGAAGAAATTACCAAAAATCTACGTTTAAGCGGAGAAAGAGTAATCACAATTTCTCGTTCTAAGATAAAAAATGATAATGATCATTTTTCCTGTGATATTACTAACTACGAATCGCTTAAAAATGTATACAACAAGCTTAATGCAAAGAAAGAACCAATTTATGCTTTGATTAATTGTGCTGGCGTAGCATCCATGAACCTAGCTATGACTACTCCTGCTGAAATTACAGAGAAAATTATTAAAATTAACCTAATTGGGACAATTTATACTAACCAAGTATTTGCTCCTTTATTAATAAGAAATAAAGTAGGAAGGATAATTAATTTTTCAACTATTGCAGTTAGTATTGGTTTAAAAGGTGAATCGATTTATGCCGCTAGTAAAGCAGGAGTTGAAACTTTTACGAGGGTTTTTGCAAGAGAATTGTCTAATTTTAAAATTACTGTAAATTGCATAGCACCAGGACCAATACAAACTAACCTTTTGCGAGGTATTTCCCAAAAACAAATCAATGAAATAACTAGATATCAAATAATTAATAAGGAAATGAAAACTTTTGACACTTATAAGATTGTTAATTTGTTGTTAAGCCAAGATTCTGAAAATTTAACGGGTCAAGTTTTGCATGTAGGTGGGGTTTAGATGATCCTAGAAAAATTAAATTATATTTGGAAAAATATAAATCATCCTTTTTTAGAAGATACTTCTGGAAAAAAATTATTTTTCAATGAAATTTATAAAATTGATGTTGAAGGCATAAATAAAATAAAAAATGGAGATGTAGTTGCTTTAATAGGTGATTTTAATCCTGAATCAATAATTACTCTTTTAAAACTTCTTGAAAGAGGAGCGATTGTTGTTCCATTGACAATTGAAACTAAAGAGCAACATGATTATTTTTTAAAAGAATCTTATGCTCAATATGTTTTTGAAGGAAATAGACTAATATCTATCCTTACAAATCTAAAGAAACCTCATATTCTTATCGATAAATTAAGAGTTTTAAAACATCCTGGATTAATTCTTTTTACTACCGGCACAACTGGTCTTCCAAAAGCTATAATTCACGATTTCATCCCATTTATTGATAGATACAATACTCCAAGGCCCCCATTAAAAGCTTTAACTTTTTTGTTATTTGATCATATTGGAGGTATCAATACTCTGCTGCATATGCTTTATAACCAAGGGCAGGTAGTGACAATTAAAAATCGAACTGTAGAGGAGGTAGTTAATGCTATTAATAAATTCTCAATCGAATTATTACCTACCACCCCTACATTTCTTAGGATGCTATCTCTCTACCCAAATATAGAAAAAAAAATATCTCAATCATTAAAAATAATTTCCTATGGCACAGAAAGGATGGATCAAAATACTCTTGATAATTTATGCATAAAATTTCCTAAAATTGATTTCCGTCAAACATATGGAATGTCTGAGCTAGGAATATTAAGAATAAAATCAAAAGACAGAAACTCATTATTTATGAGAATTGGAGGAGAAGGAGTTGAGACAAAAATCATTAATGGAATTTTATACATTAAAGCAAAGAATAGAATGATGGGTTATTTAAATAGTAAATCGCCATTCAATTCTGATGGATGGTATTGCACTAAAGATTTGGTAGAAGAAAATGGTGAATTCATTAAAATTACTGGAAGAGATAATGATCTTATTAATATTGGTGGACTAAAGTTTATGCCATTTCAAGTTGAATTAGAATGTCTAAAGATTGATAATATTAAATTCGCTAAAGCTGTAGGAGTAAATAATCCTATAACTGGTCAACACCTTGAACTTTATATAGAAATTAATGATAAAGAAAATGATGATCAAATCAAATCAAAAGTTTATTTGCATCTTAAGAAAAATTTACCAAATTATATGTTACCTGTAAGAATTCATGTTAAGGCATTGAATATATCTCATAGATTTAAAAAACTTTAAAAATTAAGAGGTGCCAATTTTTAGTTTATTTATTAACCACTTTATTTCTAATCTTCTCCTTTCATAATGGGATATATTCATATCCAATTTCCTTTTATTTTGCATCAAATAATCCAGGATTTGATTCGCGGGAACAAACCAACCATCTTTTTTTGAAAGAATTTTAATTAAATTCATAAATTTAGTATTTAGTTTTCCATCATGAACAAAATTTTTTCCAAAATGAGTATAGATAATACAAGCGCCACCTTCTTTTTCTAATTTATTCTGATTTTCCTCAGATAGACAATCATTAAATGTATTTACTTCAGGAGCCTCAGTTGATGCAAACCAATTATTAACATAAGGTCTATCAGGATCATGATATGGCATATATGGACAAGTTTTAAGTGTATTGATTCCTGGATAGACAAAGTTCCTTACATATTTAATTTTTTCCCGACAAATATCACCCCAAAAATATTCAGTTTTTTCATTATCTCCTAAATATATATTTCTTTTTTGTCCTTTAATTATCATTAAAAGTTTATAAATTAATCTCACGAAACCCGAAACTCTATTTTCCCCCCAATAAATTGATTCGCAATCTTTATTATCACAATGCTGAACAAGAATATCAGGATTTTTACCAAAATAATTTTCAAAAAGTATGAGAGCTTCTTTAACTATTTCTCTATTTGAACTACTCCATGACGAACTATGCAAAGCTATTTCAAAACCCTCTGCATTTAACTTTTTTACCCACTCAAGATAAAGCTCATTTTGACAAGATGATCCAATAATATTGGAGTTATCAAATCTTTTCTCTCCATCAAATATCCATATACTTTTTGTTGTTTTTAATCCGCAATTTTTTAAAAAATCATAAATTAGTGGTCCATTTTCTAAGGTTGTACAATCTGTATCATCAACAATAGTAAAAGCAAATTTTTTATTTTCAGGCCAATTAATCATTATAATTCACTTTTTATAAATTAATAGGACCATCTCCGTCACCTCTCATCAAAAATAATTTTTTGCAATTTTCTTTAAAAGGTTCAATTTCATTAGCAAGTGCATTAGATGCTGCAAATAAAAAATTACTAGGACCTTGTAAATATCCAATATCTTGAAAGGATTTATTCCAAACTAAGTGAGAATGATTTGCAACGATAATATCCACCTTACAACTTTTCAAGTATTCTGTAGCTGAATATAATATTTTAGTAGCATTTTTAGGATCAGCAAAACAATCTACGATGCTTCCTACTCTCATAGATCCAAATTGTTTATGTTTTTTCATCTGGGTATTTAAAAGAACAACCCATCCAATAAGATCGTCGTTTTCACAAACGATTATTTTCGCAAATTTAGAATCTGAATACAACTTATTTAAAGTTTGACTATCTCTAACTGCAATAAATTTATATTTAATTTTCTCTTTATTCCAAAGCTTATCAAAAGCATTATCAAATTTTTCAAATTCATTTATTTTTAAATTCGAAAAATTAAATTTTCTTTTTCTTAAAAAAAAGAGTAGTTTAATTATTATGCTACCTATTTTCAAATAGGCTAAAGTATTAAAAACTAATTTTGTTAATAAATTTCTTCTTAGAAAAGCTATATTTAACAAAAATTTATTAGGATTTAATACTAAAAAGTGAAAAGGTATTTTGCATAGTTTCCATTTCATGGACTTTAGTAATTTTGGGAGTTTTTCTGAGAATCCTCCCATACCCATAGCAAACAATTTAGGAGATCTTTTTAAAGCATCTAAAGTTAAACTAATACCAATAAAGGCATATTTTGGGTTAATAATACCCTCTGATAAAGGCATTTGGTAATCAGCAATTGATAAAATTTTTTGATTAATTAGAAAATTTTGATATTTCAAAATATAACCACCTCTAACTTCATTATCAGAAAAAGCAAGAAAGTATTCTTGAAAAATATGTGTATCATTTCCTTCTGGCAGCCAACATGAACTATTTGACTCAGGAAATCTAACTGACAAATTTTTTAATCTAAGCCTTGAATTGAATTTCTTGACTAAATCAATATGAACTTTTTCATATTTTCTTATTTGATTAATCAAACTTTTTTCTCCGAAATTTACATTAAATATTTCTTTGATTTCAGTATTAAAACTTTATTGATTATCCTATCATTTATGAGATAAAAATACACTGTAATCTTAAAAATTAAGTGGAGCCAAGCGGACTCGAACCGCTGACCCCCTGCATGCCATGCAGGTGCTCTACCAGCTGAGCTATGGCCCCAAATTGCTTTAATTGCAATCACATCAAGTATATTATCATTTTTTAATTAAATTATTTATGTGATAAGTAATATCTCTTTTTAATAATGGAACAATTTTCAAAAGTGTAGAAAGTAATTTTTATTTTTTTATAAGTAAATATAGTGCACAACTTTTATTATCTAGGCTGATAAAATATGAACAATATACTTCCTTCATGGATAAGAAAAATATTACTTTTAATCCTGGTTCTCTTCATAGTGATGAAGATATTGCCGCTACAGCTGAAAACCTCTCTCAATGGAAACCAAGAAAAGGTGAACAGGATGACTCAATAATTGAATTGGAAATAATAGGAGGTCTTACTTCAAGAATTAATGCGTTATTCAAAATAATAAGAGTTGCAAATCTGAAAGGATTGAATGTATCAACAGCTAAAGTCCTTGAAGTTGGATGCGGTTATGGCGATGGATTAAGGCCATTCATTTTAAACGAATTTAAAGTTGAAAATCTTACTGGAATTGATTTAATGCCTTCTAGATTAGAAGTTTGTAAGGTTAGATGCCCGGGTGCAAATTATTTGCATATGAGCGGGCATGATATGAAAGGAATCGAAAATAATCAGTTCGATATAGTATCAGAGCAATTCGCTTTTTGCCACATCCCAAATGAAGAACTTAAAAGAAAAATTGCTCTTGAAATGATGAGAGTAGTTAAGC